>WNGD01001547.1_pt1 | contig 68339 bp, 69 predicted proteins | sample 5400671 | NCBI WGS metagenome assembly WNGD01 (sample SAMN13153369, study PRJNA577476) | soil metagenome | isolation source: 40 cm soil or saprolite under grassland replicate 2 | place: USA:California | collected 2016-06-15
CGCGATGAGCAAGCACATCAGCTACCGGAACGATCCCGCGCGACGCCGGCAGCGGCTCGAACGAGCAGCGAAACGCCTCAACCTCGCCGCCTGAGCCATGACCGAGTTTCAGGTGCAACGTAACGAGAGGCCGCACTAGCGAGCCTGAGCTGCGTCGAGCTAGGTGATGTTCGGTGCGGCGTCAAGAGGTGACGTCTGCCCGGAGATCGTGTCGGCCTTCGAGCCGCAGTTCGCCGCGTGCGATGCGCTGTACGGGCTCGCGCGGTCGCATCGACCCAGCGAGTCTGCAGCGGCCCTACCAACGGACCGTCTCATCGTCGCGACCTATGCCTGCGGCTCGAAGACGTACCAGGGAGCGTTGCGGCTCGCGTACATTGGCTATGGCGCGCAGTCGTTCATGCTCGGTCGGTCGCTCTACGAGGACATGCTCGTCGGGCACTGGATCAAGCTGAACCCGGAGAAAGCACTGCGCCAGCTCGACGAGCATCGACGGATGACCGTAGCCGTCTACGAGGGCGAGCTCAGCAAGTTCGAACTGCATGCCCGCAACGATGAGGCCGTTGACCGAACGGAGCTCGACCGACTACGTCAGGAGTTCGGCTCCGGCCATTGGACGAAGCTGAGCATGGACAGACTGCGACGTGCAGTCGAGTCCGAGTTCCCGGAGCAGGAAGGCCACCGGCGCCTCCTGCTCCAGGTCGACGGACTCTTGCACCGCCACGCCAATCTGATTGTCCACCACTCGTTCTTGAGCCTGGGCGGCGCTCTCGCAAGCGCGAGCGAGGAGGGCATCACCTACGACGTCGGCGTCTCGACGCGATTCATCCCGCAGGCACTCTTCATCGCCTTCTTCAGCTACATCCACCTGACGAGCCTCGTGCTCGAGGGCGCCGCTCAGCGAGAGCTAGCGCAGCTTTGGCACGAGCACCGCGACGCATTCACCGTCGCGCGAGACACTTAGTGGTTCGGCCCGTAAGTACCGTTGTCTATTCGGTTGGGGGCGCTGGGGTTGGGTGCTTGGGCTGGTAGAGGCGGAGCTCGCCGCCGTCGGGCATCTTGATCGCTGTGATGAGTCCCCAGCGTTCGTCGCTGATCGGACGGCTGAACTCGACTCCTTTGCCTTGGAGTTCGGCGACCGTCGCGTGGATGTCGTCGCACATGAGGTAGAGCTCGTGATGGCTGGCGTCGTCGGCGGGGTGCGCGGCCAGTTCGGCGGCTGGCAGGGCGAAGATGAGCCAGCCGTCGCCGGCGTCGACCGACGGGAATTCGAGGACGTCTCTGACGAACGCACGAACCGCGTCTGCGTTCTTGGTGAAGATGATCGCGTGGGCGCCAGTGATCATGCTGGCCGCGCATCGTAGCCGCTGGGATCCCCGTCCAGCTCACGCGGCGAGTGCGCTCGGAGGGTCTCGTTGGCGTTGGTCGAGTCGGTCGAGGAGCTTGGCGAGGTCTTGGCGGGTGAAGTTCCAGTCGAACGGCTTGGCGATTTGGTTGTAGTGGCGCTCGAACTCGTTCAGGGTTCTGGCGACCTCGGCGGTGTCGGTGAAGTCGTTCGGGGCGAGCACCTTGCATTGGATGATCGAGTGGTAGATCTCGGCCTGATTGAGCCAGCTCGCGTGTACTGGGGTGTGGACGAGGATCAGGTTCGACCAGCGGCCTTGGAGGCGGTCGATAGACGCCTGCCGACGGTGGTCAGAACCGTTGTCGACGATCCAGAACACCCGGCGCGCGGAACGGTAGGGCTCCTTGGTCATGACCTGCCAAACCAAACGGTCAAACGGTGCTATCCCGCCGTTTCGCTCGGTCCGTCCCATCACCTTGCCGCGGCGCACGTCCCACGCGTCGAGGTAGGTCACGGCGCCGAGCCGCTCGTACTCGTGCTCGACCCGCTGGCCGCGACCTGGCGCAGGTGGCGCACTGGGATGGATCCGCCGACGGGCTTGGATCGACGGCTTCGCGTCGGCGCAGATCACGAACTCGCCGGGTTCGAGCAGCTTGCCCTGCCAGCGCCCCTGGTAGAGGTCAAGCACCCGGCCGGCCTTCTCCAAGAAGGATCGCGAGGGAAGATCCACGAGCGGTACTGCCACGGCCGGATCGCATCCTCGGCCAGCCAGCGGCCGATCGTCGACGCGGAAGCGTCGCTGACGCCACGCTCGACGACGAACCGGTGCAGCTCAGAACGACTGAAGCGCGAGAGCGGGACGCCCTGCTTCTTGGGCAGCTCGCACGCGATCGCCTTGACCTCGGCGACCTGTTCCGGGGGGGAAGCGGCGCGGGCGACCCACGCGTTCCTTGTCACTCAACCCATCAAGGCGCTCGTCGTGAAAGCGTTTTCGCCACCTGCCGACAAGCTCGGGCATCATCTCCAGCCGCCTCCCGATCTCAACATTGCTCATCCCCTGCGCCGCGTACAGAACAAGCTTCGCGCGCTGCACTTCCCGATGCGGCCGCGAGTAGCACGCCGCACGATGCTCGAGCTCGGAGCGCTCCTCCTCGCTCAACACGATCTGATACCGGCTGCGACCCCGTCGGGTGCATAAACCCGATCGGGCTGAGTACGGGGGCCTACGCGGTTGATGCCCCGGTAGCGTCGACGGCCCCGTCCTTTGGAGGTCTCTTCTTGGCCATGTCGATGGCGTACGTGCTCGTGTGCCGGCTGTTCGAGCTGGTGGTTCTGCTCGGGCGTGGCGAGCGCTCGAAGGAGCTCGAGATCCTGGTGTTGCGGCACGAGCTGTCGGTCCTGCGGCGGCAGGTTGGACGGCCGCTGTACGGGCCGCGCGACCGGCTGCTGCTCGCCGGGCTGAGCCGCATGCTGCCGCGTCGCTCGTGGCAGGCGTTCATGGTGCGGCCCGAGACGCTGCTGCGCTGGCACCGGCAGTTGGTCGCCAGACACTGGACGTACCCGCACCGTCGCACCGGTCGACCGCCGACCGACAGCGAGGTGCGCGAGCTGATCCTGCGGCTGGCGCGCGAGAACAGCGGCTGGGGCTACGTCCGGATCGTCGGCGAGCTGCGCAAGCTCGGGATCGACGTCTCGGCCACGCTGGTGCGCAACCTGCTCAAGGCAGCGGGCGTTCCGCCGGCACCCCAGCGCGGCCAGCTGGACTGGCGTTCGTTCCTGCGAGCACAGGCGGCGACGACACTCGCCTGCGACTTCCTCACCGTCGACACCGTTCTGCTGCGCCGGCTGTACGTGCTCGTGTTCATTTGCATCGGCAGCCGCAGGATCGAGTACGTCGCGTGCACGAGCAACCCGGACGGCGCCTGGATGCTGCAACAGGCGCGCAACCTGTTGATCGACCTCGACGATCGCGGCCAGCGGCCCCGGTTGCTGATCCACGACGTGATGCGAAGTTCAGTCGCGCCTTCGACGCCCTCTTCCACGGCGAGGGGATGAGGGTGATCCGAACACCGCTCCAGGCGCCGAACGCGAACGCACACATCGAACGCTGGGTCGGCAGCGCACGGCGCGAGTGCCTCGACCGGATGCTGATCTTCAGCCGCCGCCAACTCGAGCGCGTCCTCAGCATCTACGTCCAGCATTACAACGAACAGCGTCCGCACCGGGCACTCGATCTACAACGCCCGACCCGAGCAGGCTGGCCTCGACGCACGGCCAGCCCGCGCCCACGGCGATTCGACGACGCGATCTGCTCGGCGGACTCATCCACGAATACGAAGCCACCGCCGCGTGAGATCGAGTAAATGCACCCCACGGGTAGCACCGTAACAAGTCCGCTTTCAGGACGGACAACGAAAGTACTGCTTTTGCAGGGTCTTTTAATGGGCGGTACTGGGCTCGAACCAGTGACCCCCAGCTTGTCGAGCTGGTGCTCTCCCAACTGAGCTAACCGCCCTTGCGGGGCCCCATGATAGCGGCGCGGCGCTACGGGAGCAGCGGCGTCGGGTCGACGGCGACGCCGTCCTCGCGCACCTCGAAATGGAGATGGGTGCCGATGCACACGCCCGTGCAGCCGGCGATGCCGATGCGCTGGCCTGTCCAGACCGCGTCCCCCACTGCGACGAGCGGCTCGGCCAGATGCGCGTACAGCGTCAGGAAGCCGGAGCCGACGTCGACCTCGACGATCTCGCCATAGCCCGCGAATCCGACCGGCTCGCCGACGGCGACGACTCGGCCGGGGGCGGCGGCCGTCACCTCCAGCGAGCGCAGGATGCCGATGTCGAGCCCCGGATGCCAGCGCCATCCGTCACGGCCGAACGGGGAGGTCACCGTCCCCTGCGCCGGCCAGTCGAACGCGAGCTGGCGGCCGCCGTCGGTGTGGGCCGCCGCCGGCGCCGCGCACGCGAGCCCCACGAGGAGCGCGCACGCCGCGCGCCACGGACTTGTCCCCATGGGTCGAGCAGCCTAGCTCAGAAGATCTCCGGAAACCAGGGCCTCCCCCGGCCGGGACGCGGGAGGAGCCGCGGTCGGCTCCTCCCGCAGCTCGCGGCCTAGCCCAGCCAGCTCCCGCGGCCGGTGCAAAGGTCGTAGCCGACGAGGCACGGCGCGCCGTTGTTACCGGAGGTGATGTCCCGGTAGGTGATCGAGTTGCCGTACACGTACGCGGAGTTGACCGTCGCGCCCGCGTCGGCCGAACGACCCGCCCACATGGGCGAGGACGCGCTCGTCCCGCCGACCTGGAACCAGCCCTTCTGACCCTGGTAGCGGACGCTGTCGTAGACGGAGACGCCCGAGCTCGGATCGGCGTCGAGCGAGACGTCCGGCGTCGCCCGCCTACCGCCGCAGTTGACGTGCGCGTATCCCGAGAACGCCGACTGCGCCGAGGATGCCTTCTCGTAGGCGGAGCAACCGCCGCCGCCGCTCGACCAGCCGGTCTCGGAGACGAAGTTGCCGGAGCGGTCGAAGTTCAGGGTCGTGCCGCCGACCGAGATCACGCTCGGCGACGCAGACGGATACTCGGCGGGCAACCCCGCGTCGCCCGACGAGACGAAGAAGCTGACGCCGCTCTGAGCGAAGTGAGAGTCGTAGGAGGACTCGCCGCTGAACTCCGACCCGCCCCAGCTGTTCGAGACGTACTGTGCGTGCGTCCTCGCATAGTCCTCGGCCGCGAGCAGGTTCGCAAAGCTGTTCGAGGACGCCTCCACGAGCAGGATCCTCGCGCCGGGCGCGATTGCGTGCGCCCATTGCACGTCGAGCGAGATCTCCAGCGCCCAGCCGGAGTTCGTGCGCGGATAGCTCGTGCCGCCGTTCTGGTCGACCTTCGCGAAGCAGCCGTTGGACGTCGTGCACGCCGGCAGGCCGTACTGGACGTCGAAGACGGCCAGATCGGACTCCGCGTTCGGGTCGTCGTACGCGTCCACGATCGCGATCGTCTTGCCGGCCCCGGTCGTCGACGAGGTCGGGAACGAGTACACGGACTTGATCGTTCCCGGCGAGAGGCCGGTCGGCGACGTCGATGCCTGCGGGTTGCCGACGCCGTCGGTGACGACGAGCGCGTGACAGTGCGCGGCGCCGAGCCCCGGCTCCGCTGCCGGACAGACCGCCCGTGCGTTTGCGTGGACGTTCGCGGCCGCCCCGGCCGAGCTGCCCGCGAGCGAGAGCACGGCGACCACGGCAGTGAGCGCAGATCTCCTCATAGACCCTCTCCTCCTCGATGCGGCGAGGACGCCAGACCCCGGACGGAGTCTCACCCCGACCGGGCTCCCCGTCAAGGGCTCGTGCTAGACCTTCTCGAGCGGCGCGTAGTCGAGCATCAGCTTCCGCTCGGAGCCGTCGCCGGCGAAGCGCACGGTGACGACGCCGCCGGGCTCGACGCGCAAGACGACGCCCTCGCCGAGGGTTCCATGGCGGACCGAGTCGCCGGTCTGGAGCGTCGGGACGTCCACACGAGGCGCGACCTGGCTCTGCGGCGGCGCGCCGTAGCCCGACCAGGACGCGGGGCGCAGCCGCTCCCGCTCGACGTGCTCCTCCGGGAGCTCGTCGAGGAAGTGTGACGGCAGGTTGTAGTTGCGGCCGCCGTACAACGAGCGCGAGGACGCGTGCAGGAGCGTCAGCCGCTCCATCGCGCGGGTCATCCCGACGTAGCAGAGGCGCCGCTCCTCCTCCTCGCCGTGCTCCTCGATCGAGCGGCTGTGCGGGAAGATCCCCTCCTCCATCCCGATCAGGTAGACGGCCCGGAACTCGAGGCCCTTCGCGTTGTGCAGCGTCATCAGCGTCACGAGCGAGCCCTCGCCGCGGATCGCGTCCTGGTCGGAGTAGAGCGAGATCTCCTGCAGGAAGCTCGAGAGGCTGGGCTCGTCGGCCGTCTCCTGGTACTCGCGCGCAACGCCGACGAGCTCCTGGAGGTTCTCGATCCGGCCCTGCGCCTCGATCGTCCGCTCCGCCTCGAGCGCCTCGAGGGTGCCGCTGCGCTCGAGCACCCGCTGGACGAGCTCGGACACCTCGAGCTCGAGCGCGCCGGCCATCAGCGACTCCATCATCGTGCGGAAGGCGCGGACCGCCTTCAGCGGCGCAGCGCCGACGCCCGCTTCCTCGGCGAACTCGGTCGCCTCCCAGAGCGAGATCCCGCGCGCGTCGGCGTAGCTCTGCAGGCGCGCGAGCGACGAGTCGCCGATCCCGCGGCGCGGCCGGTTGGCGATCCGCTGCAGCGAGACGGCGTCGTACGGGTTGTCGATCACCTGCAGGTACGCGATCAGATCCTTGATCTCGGCGCGCTCGTAGAAGCGCGGACCGCCGATCACCTGGTAGGCGATGCCCTGGCGGACGAGCACGTCCTCCAGCACGCGGCTCTGGGCGTTCGTGCGGTAGAAGACGGCGATCTCGCGGCCCGAGTAGCCCTCCTCGACCAGCGCGGCGATCTCGGCGGCGACGAACCGGGCCTCCGCATGCTCGTCCTCGACCTCGACGACGCGGACGGGCTCGCCCTCGCCGAGCTCCGACCAGAGGTTCTTCTCCTTGCGCTCGCGGTTGTGCCGGATGACGCCGTTCGCCGCGCCGAGGATCGCGTTCGTCGAGCGGTAGTTCTGCTCGAGCGCGATCGTGCGCGCGTCGGGGAAGTCCCGCTCGAACTCGAGGATGTTGCGGATGTCGGCGCCGCGGAAGGCGTAGATCGAGTTGTGCGTCACGATTCCGTCGGCGACGAAGTTGTGCGTCCACTCGACGTCGAGGTCGTGGACCGGACGTGTCAGCTCGACGCGCTCGACCCGCTCGACGACGTCGAACTCTCCGGCCTCGTCGACCATGACCATTCCTCGACGCACTGCCGACGCCGGCATAAACGGGAGCGCGTTTCGTTCCTTCCCCACTCCGTCCGTCGGTGCCGCGAGAGGTGCCGTCATCCGAACGCTCGCGCCGGTCGCGTGCCGAAGCCGCGTCACCGTCTCCGCGATGCGCCCGAAGTCGGCGTTCGCCGTCTCGAACCTCCACCCGCCGGAGCCGCGACGTGCCGGCCGGACCGAGAAGCCTGCCTGCTCGACAGCGCGGCGACCCTCGTGGTCGTAACCGAAGAGGGCCACTCGATGCAGCGGACCGGGTCCGCGCGGATCGCCGCAGAGGCAGACGCTCACCTTCCTACGCGTCCGAGCTCCGCATGTCGTCGTCGCGGCGGCAAAGTGCGGATGCACGAAGCTGAGCCCGTGCTCGGCGAGCAGTTGCCGCCCGCCCGCGTCGGTGTCGAGCGCGTCGAAAAGCCCGTCGATGAGGCGTTGCTCGCCGACGAGACTCGTGCCGAGTTTCGCGCCCGCGTACCTGCGCGCGACGAACGGGAGCGTCGGGAGCCGGTATCGCAACGACAACAGCGTCTCCTGCACGCGTGCCTCGGCTTCGGTGGCATGTGTCTCGACCACCCACGTGGCGTCTGCGTGCTCCTGTCCCATCCGCATCGCCGGGCCCGCGAGCGACTGGCCGTTTCGCTGCGTGTAGGTCCTGGACGTGCCGATCCGGAAGCCGACGCCCTCCTTCCACATCAGGTACGTCATGTGAAGCTGCGGTGTTCGTCCGACCTTGAAGCCGGCGAAGTGCACGTGCTCGGGCGTCGAGACGATCCGCCGCCCAGACGCCAGCGTGATCGCGATCCCCTCACGGCGCAGCGAAGCATGGACACGCCCGACGCGCGCCGGTCCGAACCGTCCGCTCCCGTAGCACGACATGACCACGTCCCCTTCGACGACGGACTCGATCGGCTTCTGCGTTCCGTCCGCCATCGTTACGAGCGTGCCTGCCACGAGGCACTGATCCGGATCGCCCACAGCGAAGACGTTGTGGTGCTGCGCGGCAAGCTGCTTCAGGAACACGTACTGAGCGTGGTTCGTGTCCTGGTACTCGTCCACCAGGATGTAGCGGAACGCCTTCTGCCAGCGTTCGAGCGCCTCGGGGAAGCGCTGAAGGACGTCGACGGTGAGGAAGAGCATGTCGTCGAAGTCGACCGCGTTCGAGGCAAAGAGGCGACGCTGGTACAGCTCGTAGACGTCGGCGACGGTCTGGTCGTAGAACGAGGAGACACGGGCGGCGTAGTCCTGCGGGCCGATCAGCTGGTTCTTCGCGTTCGAGATCTGCGCGTGGATCCCGCGCGGCGTGAAGCGCTTCGGGTCGCGCTCGAGCTCCTCCAGGCATTGCTTCGTCAGCCGGAGCTGGTCGGCGGAGTCGTAGATCGTGAAGTTGGAGCGGTAGCCGAGCCGCGCCGCCTCGCGGCGGAGGATGCGTCCGCAGGCGGCGTGGAAGGTCATGATCCAAGCGGCCCGGGCCGGCGGGCCGACGAGGTCCTCGGCGCGCTCGCGCATCTCGCCGGCGGCCTTGTTCGTGAAGGTGATCGCGAGGATCTCGGGCGGCTTCACGCCGACGGCGGCGAGCAGGTGCGCGATCCGGCGCGTCAGGACTCTGGTCTTGCCGGAGCCCGCACCGGCGACGACGAGCAGCGGGCCCTCGGTCGTGAGCACGGCCTCCCGCTGGGCCGGGTTGAGGTCGGCGAGATAGGTCTCGGGGGCGGTCGCGGACACTCCGGTCGATGCTAGCGGCCGGGCTCGCCGGGCAGCCGCGTTCCCTCGATTCGGCGTCCAGAGCAGCTCTGCGGCCGCCGACGATCACTTCGAACGTGCGGCCTCGTCTCTCCAACCGACTCCTCGTCCGCCTGGCCGTCTCGGCCGCGGCGGCGTTGTCCGTTGGCTCGCCGGCGGGCGCCGCACGATCCGAGCCGACGAAGCTGCTCGTCCGCTTCAACACGCACGCGAGCGACCGGGCGAACGCGGTCCTGCTTCGGAACGCCGGCGCCGAGGATCTCGGTGAGATCCCGCACATCGGCGTCCACATCCTCTCCGTCCCCGCCGGCGAGAAGCTGAAGGCGCTCGGCATCTTCAAGCAGGACGCGCAGGTCGACTTCGCCGAGGACGACGCCGCCGCGACCACCGCCGACGTGACGCCGAACGACCCCGTCGACGCGGGGGACTGGCCGAACGCCATCCCACAGGTCGCGCGCGCGTGGGACAACACAACCGGATCGCCGCTCGTCGTCGCCGTCCTCGACACGGGCGTCAACCCGGTCTCCGATCTCGGCGGCGCAGTCCTGCCCGGACGCGACTTCGCGTACAACGACTCGATCCCCGACGACGTCAACGGCCACGGGACGGCCGTCGCGGGCATCATCGCGGCGCGCGGCAACAACGGCATCGGCGTCGCCGGTCTCTGCTGGTCGTGCCAGATCCTGCCGGTCAAGGTGATGAACGACAGCGGCATGGGCTCCTCGTCGACGATCGCGAGCGGAATCGTCTGGGCCGCCGACCAGGGCGCCGCGATCATCAACATGAGCCTCGCCGGCTACAGCGACAGCGCGTCGGAGGAGGCGGCCGTCAACTACGCGCGCTCGAAGGGCGTGGTCGTGGTCGCGGCGGCCGGTAACAACTCGAACCAGGTGAAGACGTATCCCGCGTCGATCCCGGGCGTCATCTCCGTCGCGGCCACCGACATGAACGACCAGCTCTACTCGTTCTCGACGTTCGGCTCGTGGGTCACCCTCGCCGCTCCCGGCTGCAAGCGCTCGGTCACGAGGCTCGACGGCGCCTACGACTGGTTCTGCGGCACGTCCGAGGCCTCGCCGTTCGTCGCGGGGACGGTGGCGCTCGCGCTCTCCTTCCACCCCGGGCTCTCGCCCGACGGGGTGCGCGACGTGCTCGTGCAGCCGGCGGGAGCTCATACGTGCTGACGCCGGCCCAGGTCGGCAAGGCGATCCGCGTGATCGTCACGGCGACGAACGCGGCCGGCCGGAGCAGCGCCGCCTCGGCGGCGACGCGGGCGGTCTCGGCGAGCGCTCCGGCGGCGACGGCGCTGCCGGCGATCTCCGGAACGGCGGCCGCAGGCCGCGTCCTGACCGCGTCGACCGGCAGCTGGAGCGGCACCGTTCCGATGACGTACGGCTACCGGTGGCAGCGCTGCAACGCGACGGGCGCGAGCTGCGTCGCCGTACCCGGCGCAACAGGCCGCTCGTACACCGTGTCGGCGACCGACGTCAAGCGCACCCTGCGCGTCGTCATCGCCGCGCGGAACGGCGCCGGCTCGGCGGCGGCGACCTCGGCGCAGACCCCCGTCGTCACGCCGCGCTAGGCGCCGCTGCGCGTCCGTCTGCAATGACCGGTCGACACGCGCGAAGACAGACCCGGGCTCCTAGGCGCCGCGTCTGGTCGTCCGCCACTCGAGCAGGCGGACGCGGAGCGCTTCCTCGCCCGCGCGTGTGACTCGGAAGCGGCGCTCGTCGCGACGGGTCACGAGACCGCAGCGCTCGAGCCGGCGCAGGGAGGCGTGGACGAGCCGCTGCGGCAACGGCAGCCCGCGCGGATCGGCGCCGCGCCCCCGCAGCAGCGCCAGCACGATCGCGTCCAGGTGCGCGCTCCCCATCCCGACTGTGTACCCGGCCGAACCGGCCGGCGCAAGTCCGGCCACGCCCCAGGGTCTGACCCTGGGTCATGAGCCGGCGGGACAGGTCAGGTGTGCCGAAAGGGTGACGATCTGTCCACGGGCATGGCCGGAACGGGTGGGGAATCGGGCGGCCGGCGGCAGAATGCGGTCCGCAAGCGTGACGGAGGCACCGGAGTCGCGTCGAGTGCCCCTGCCGTCGCATAGGCTCCGCGAGGTGCGTCTGGCGCTGATGATCGAGGGGCAGGAAGGCGTCACCTGGGACGACTGGCTCGCGCTCGCGCAGGCCTGCGAGGAGCACGGCGTCGAGGCGCTCTTCCGCTCGGACCACTACCTTTCCCAGAGCGCCGCCCTCGAGAAAGGCTCGCACGACGCGTGGACGACGCTCGCCGCGCTCGCAGCGCGCACCAGGCGCCTGCGGCTCGGCACGCTCGTCTCGCCGGTCACCTTCCGCCACCCGTCGCTGCTCGCCAACGCCGTCACGACGGCCGACCACGTCTCGGGCGGGCGCGTCGAGCTCGGCATCGGCGCCGGCTGGATGGTGCCGGAGCACACGGCATACGGCTTCCCCTTCCCCGAGACGAGCGAGCGGATGGAGATGCTCGCCGAGCAGCTGGAGATCGTGCATCGCCTCTGGACCGAGGAGCGCACCGACTTCGAGGGCCGCCACTACCGGCTCGATGGCGCGCCGGGCCTCCCGAAGCCGGTGCAGCGGCCGCACCCGCCGATCCTCGTCGGCGGCAGCGGTGGCCGCGGCACAACTCGCCCGGCGGCGCGCTTCGCGGACGAGTACAACACGCCCTTCGCCTCGCCCGAGGAATTCGCCGAGCGGCGGCGGCGCGTGAGCGAGACCTGCGAGCGCGAGGGCCGCGACCCGGACACGATGCGCTTCTCGCTGATGACCGGCTGCCTGATCGGCGAGGAACGCGCCCGCCGGCTCTACCGCGAGCGAGAGCGCGGCGTCGACTTCGACACCTGGCTCGCCGACTACCGGGAGGCGTCACTCGTCGGCACGCTCGACGAGATCGCCGCGCGGATCCGCGAGTACGAGGAGGCCGGCTGCGAGCGGATCATGCTCCAGCACCTGCTTCACGACGACCTGGAGGCCGTCGCGCTGATCGGCCGCGAGCTCGCTCCCGCGGTCGCCTGATGGAGGAGCCGGGGACGGCGCGACTCGAGACGTTCAGCGACGGCGTCTTCGCGATCGCCGCGACGCTGCTCGTGCTCGAGATCGGCGTCTCGCGTCCGTTGCGCCACTCACTCGGCCGGGAGCTGCTCGATCTCTGGCCGTCGTACCTCGCCTACGCGACGAGCTTCCTGACGATCGGGATCATCTGGGTCAATCACCACGCGGTCTTCCAGCTCGTCGGGCGGGTCGACCGGACGCTGCTCTTCGTGAACACGCTCTTCCTGCTCGACGTCGCGTTCATCCCGTTCCCGACGAAGCTCGTGGCCGAGTTCCTGCGCGCGGGCGCGGACGAGCGTGCCGCCGTGCTCGCCTACGGATGCACGCTGACGCTGATGGCCGTGCTCTACGGCACCCTCTGGTTCTGCGTCGCGAGGGGCCGGCGGCTGATCGCCGAGGGTGTCCCGCAGGACCGCGTCGACGAGATCTCCCGCAGCTTCGCCCCGGGCTCCTTCCTCTACGCCGGGGCGACGGGACTCGCCTTCGCGAGCCCCGTCGCCAGCGTGCTCGTCACGCTCGCCCTGGCGGTCTTCTACATCCCGTCGACCTGGTTCAGACGCTCCCGCTGAGCACGGGCTGCTCCGGCGCGCCCGCCGGCTCGCTCCCGCCCATGTCGAGCCGGAACGGCGGATAGGCGTCCGTCATCAGCGCCGCGTAGCCGAGCACGCGGAACACCCAGCGGTTGAGCCCCAACACGAAGTCGTAGATCGAGCGCGGATACCTGCCGGTGAAGAGCAGGATCACGCCGGCGATCACGACCATCAGGCCGATCAGGCCGCCGCCGGAGCGGTACATCCAGTGCTCGCCGGCGCTCCAGCCGAGCCAGGCGCCGCCGGCGAAGATCCCGACGACGACGTAGTGCGGGATCGCCAGCAGCCACCACTTCACGAGCACGAGCCCGCGCGACAGCTCTCCCGGATACGCGACGTCGAGCGTCGCCGGATAGTCCGGCTCCGGCCCGAGCGAGAACGGCGGGTAGCGGTCGGTGCCGATCGCACTCGTCGCGTAGTAGCCGACGCGCCACGACCAGCGCAGCACGCCGACGTTGAACTCGAAGATCCCCCGCGGATAGCGCCCGGTGAACAGGATCGCGAAGCCCGCGACCACGGTCAGCACGACGAACGCGACCCAGAGGAACGCGAGCACGATCCAGTGCGGGATCGCGAGAATCCACTTGACGACCCAGAGCCAGCGGCTCAGCGGCTCGTCGAGGCGGCCCTCGACCAGCACCGGATACGCGCGTACCGGCGGAGGCGTCGAGTCCCCGGCGGCGGGCTCCGGGTCCGACGGCGCACGGGCACCGCCGCCGCCTGCTCCCTCGCCGAGCCCGCGCGACCCGAGGACGACGAGCAGCACGCCCAGGGCGAGCAGGATCCCGCCGCCGCCGAAGAGGCCGACCGTGAGCCAGCCGAGGTGGGAGATCTTCGCGCCGAAGTCGACGTCGGCGGCGACGGCCTTGCCGCCGTCCGCGTTCATGACGACGAGCGACCAGTCGCCCTCCTTCACCTTCATGCTGACGCTCTGGGTGCCGGGGCCGCTCGCCGAGGTCTCCCAGAAGCGCTGCGACGCGGGCCGCGCGGGCGGCGCCGTGCCCGTCTTGGTGCTGTAGGAGGCGTGGAACGGCCGGTAGTCGAGGTCGGTCAGCTCCGTGTGGCCGACGCCCGCCAGATAGGACTGGAGGGCGCTCGTGCGGGCGATGCCGACGAAGATCGGGCGGTCGGGGCTCGCCGCCGTCGCCCGGACGCGCACGGTCGCGGGATGCAGGTAGACGTCGTTGACGTCGACGCCCTCGTGCGTGATCGCGTACGTGCCCGTCGCGAAGTGATGCTTCGACGTCGTGAAGTACCCCGCCTTGTCGGTCTGCGACTTGTCGGCCCAGAGCACGCCTCCTCCTCCTGCGAGGAGCGCGAGCGCCAGCAGGCCGACGAGGCTGCCGACGACGATCAGGACGATCGAGCCGGGCGAGCCCCGGCGCCGCTCGATCGCGGTTCCATCTGTGGACATGGTCCGTTACCTCCGATTTGGATTCGGCCTCCAGCCTCCCACGGCCGCGCCGAACGGACATCGGTGGAAGTACGAGACGAAGGGTGCGGCTAACCCGTCAATTCGTCCAGCGCCGCCTCGAGGAAGGCGGCGGCCGCCGCAAGCTCGGCGGCGTCGCTCGACTTGACCACGATCTCGACCTCCGGCCCGTGCGCGTGAAAGCTCGGGTACGAGCCGACGAGCACGGCCGGGTGGCGCCGCTCGGTCTCGACGAGCACGGCCGCGATCAGGCTCTCGCGGGTCCGGTACGTGCGCCGCCACGCCCCGATCGGGCTGCCGCGCCGGAACTCCTCCTCGACGGAGGCGAACATCGCCTCCATCTCGGCGGGGAGGCCCGGGAGCACGTAGACGTTCTCGATCGCGAAGCCGGGCGCGCCGCCGAGCGGGTTCGGCAGCGGCCTGCTGCCGACCGGGAGCCGTGCCCAGCGGGCGGCGTACTCCGGGTCGCCGGTGAAGCGCGAGCGCAGGTCGGCCGCGAGCTCCGCGACCTCGGCCTGGTCGACGCCGAACGCATGCGCGATCGCCTCGCGCGTGAGGTCGTCGGGGGTGCCGCCCAGCCCGCCCGTGACGAGCACGACGTCGGAGCGCGGCGCCTCGAGCCGGACGAACTCGGCGATCGCCTCGATCTCGTCGGGCAGCGACGCGATCAGCCGCACGGTCACGCCGAGCGGCGCGAGCCGCTTCGCGAGCCACGACGCGTTCGTGTTCGGGACGTCGCCCGAGACGAGCTCGTTCCCGATCGTCAGGATCGTGGCGGAGGCCACGGCGGCGCAGTATAAGAAGGCGTGGCCTCGCTGCAGGAGCTCCAGCCACGGCGCGCCCGCGAGTGTCGCCTGACGCCCGACCGGGCGCTCCGGTCGGTCGACGAGGCGGAGGAGTTCCTGCGCGATCGCGGCCTGCTGACGCGGACGCCCGACTCCGCGCTGCCGAGCTTCTTCGAGGCCTGCCACGAGGAGCCCTACAAGCCCGGCGCGGGCGGCTTCGGCTCCTGGCCGGCGACGAAGTGGCCGTGGTACGAGGAGCTGGCGCGACGCCCCGGCGTGTACGCGCTGAAGATCCACCGCGGCAAGCACGTGCTCCTCACCGAGGAGACCGCGGCACTCGCCGATCCGATCCTGCGCGCGGAGATCGCCCGGATGGAGCGCGAGGGCGACGACTGGGCGCTCATCCTGCGGCACCTCGATGCCGCGGGGCCGTCGACGGCCGAGGACCTGCGGGTCGAGCTCGGGCTCAAGCCGAAGGAGCTGAAGGCGATCCGCTACCCGCTGGAGCTCTGCGGAACCGTCGTCAGCCACATGATCGTCGTCGAGCTCGCCGGCGGCGGGCACGAGCACGTGAGCGAGCTGACCCGCTGGGATCAGGCGTATCCGGAGCCGTCGGGGCGCGGCGGGCTGGACGAGTTCACCGTCGCGGCCGTCCGGGCGGCCGTGGTGGCGCCGGAGCGAGAGGTGCCGCGCTGGTTCAGCTGGACCTGGAGGATGCGTGAGGGTCTCGTCGACCGGCTCGTGGCCGACGGCCGGCTCGAGCGCCCGGAGCCCGGCTGGGTGGCAGCTCCAGCGTCCTCGTCGGGCTGACCCGCTCGAGGAAGCGCCGGTCGTGCGTGACGAGCACGATCGTGCCCTCGTAGCTGGCGAGGGCGAGCTCGAGCTGCTCGATCGCCTCGAGGTCGAGGTGGTTCGTCGGCTCGTCGAGGACGAGGCAGTTGACCCGCCGCGCCGAGAGGAGCGCGAGGACGGCCCGCGTCCGCTCGCCCGGCGAGAGCGAGCCGGCCGGCCGCAGGACGTGCCCGGCGCCGAGCTCGAACTTCGCGAGCAGCGTCCGCGCGCCCTCCGGCGGCAGCCCTGACGCGCCGGTGAACGCGTCGACGAGCGGCTCCGCTCCGGCGAAGGTCTCGCGGCGCTGCTCGAGCTCTCCGAGGACGACACCTGTGCCGACGATCCGGCGGCCCGCTGTCAGCGGCAGGCGGCCGAGCAGCGCGTCGAGCAGCGTCGTCTTGCCGCTCCCGTTCGGGCCGAGCAGCGCGAGTCTGTCGCCACGGGCGAGCTCGAGGTCGAGCGGTCCGAGCCGGAACGCTCCGCGCTCGACGACGGCGCCGTCGAGCGCGAGGACGAGATCGCCGGGGCGTCCGGCCGCCGAGAGGTCGAGCCGCAGCTCCCACGGCTCGTACGGCTTCTCGACTCGCTCGACGCGGTCGAGCTTCTTCGCGTACGCCTTCTTCACGTCCTTCGTCTTCTTCTTCTTGCGGCCCTGGCCGTAGCCGCGCTCCTCCCACTGCTGCATCCGCCGCGCCTGCTCCTCGACCCGCCGGCGCTCCTCGACCGACCCCTCCCAGCGCTCGTAGTGCCGCGCGCGGGCGCGCGCACGCTCGGCCTCGTACTCGCTCCACCCGCCCGCGTACTCGCGCGCGCGTCCGCTGCCTTCCGCGAGCTCGACGATCCGGGTGACCGTGCGGTCGAGGAAGGCGCGGTCGTGGGAGACGATCACCGCGCCGCCCGGGTAGCGCTCGACGAAGCGCTCGAGCCAGTCGAGCCCGTCGAGGTCGAGATCGTTCGTCGGCTCGTCCAGGAGCAGCACGTCGAAGCGCGAGAGGAGGATCGCCGCGAGCGCGGCCCGCGCGGCCTCGCCGCCGGAGAGGGCGCCGAGCGGTACGCCCATCCGCTCGGCCGGGAGGCCGAGCTCGGCGACGGTCTCGCGGGCCCGGGCCTCGAGGTCGGCGCCGCCGAGGGCGAGGAAGCGGTCGAGGGCCGCCGCGTGCTCGGCGGCGAGGCGCGGCTCGCCCCCGAGGCGCGCAGCGAGGGCGTCCATCTCGGCCGCGGCAGTAGCGATCCCGGTCCGGCGCTCCAGCGCTGCGAGCAGCGTCTCGCCCGGCCTCGCGTCGACCTCCTGCGGCAGGTAGCCGACCGTGCCGTTCGCGCGCACGGTGCCCGCGTCCGGGGGCTCGAGCCCGGCGAGCACGCGCAGCAGCGTCGACTTGCCGACGCCGTTCGGGCCGACGAGGCCGATCCGGGCGCCCGACGGCACGACGAGCGAGACGCCGTCGAGGACGCGCTGGGGACCGTGCGACTTGACGATGTTCGAAGCAGCGAGCATGCGCCTCCTGACGAGGAGAAGAACGGGAGTGGTATCGACTCGTCAGTCGCGCATAGCGAGCGCCGTGGCGCCGTCCACGATTCTAACCTCCAGGCACCAGCAGCCGCCGCGAAAGACCCGGCCGCCGTGCTCGAGCCGGACGGGCTCGCTGAAGAGCGGACCGTCCGTGACGACCGTGTGGTACTCGCCGTTCTCGCCGCAGGCGTCGGCGCCGGCGGCCTCGAGGTCGTCGGCGAGGGCGTCGTCCAGCTCCCGTCCGAGCAGCTCCCGATCGAGCACGTCACCACGAACCGTGACGATCGTCGCGCGGAAACCGCGCCGGAGCAGCTCTGCCACGAGCTCCCGCCGCGGCCGCTGCCAGAGCGGATGCCGGCGGACGAGCCCGGCCGCCGCGCACGCGCGCTCGCACCAGAGCCGGTGGTCCTCGATGTCGATGTCGCCGTAGACCGCCTCGGTCACGTCGAGCGAGCGCAGCGCCTCGACGAAGACCTCCGTGTACGTCTCCCACGAGGCGGGGCGCGTCACGAGCGGCAGCCCGAGTGCGGCCGCCTGCGCCTCGAGCACCGCGACCGGGAGCCCGTGCGAGCGCGAGCGTTCGCCGTCCTCGGTCAGCATCGTCAGCAACACGGCCGGCCGCACGCCCGCCTCGATCGCGAGCTGGAGGGCGAGGGCCGAGTCCTTCCCCCCGCTCCAGGAGGCGACGGCGCTCACGGCAGCGGGAACGGCTTCCGCGCGAGGGCGGGCACGACGTAGGAGGTGACCCAGAGCGGCGTCGTCCCGTAGCGCGCGCTGTAGCGGTAGCTGCCGTCGGGTCGCCGCAGGCCGGCGAGATACGCGAGCGGGGCGCCGCCGGGCGCGCGACCGGTGTCGTCCGCGTCGGGCGCGCCGTCAGGCACCCACGACCAGCCGCCGCTCGCCGCCTGCCGCGCGAGCAGCCAGTGCACCGTCGCCGGCCCGGCCGGCCGGTCTGCGGCCCGGAGCGCGATCACGCCCCACGCCGTCGAGTTGACGAGCGTCCCGATGCGGCCGTCCGGCCGCCGCAGCGCCTGGATCCGGTCGGCGAGGCCCTCAACCGGCGCGCCGAGCGCGTCCAGGGCGAGCAGGCGCAGCTCGAGATCGGTCGCAGCCGGCGTCTCCTGGCCGTTCAGGTACGCGACGACTGCGTCCGGCCGCGAGGGCTGCCGTCCGGCCGCCGCCAGCGCGAGCACCGTCCACGCAGTCAAGCCCGGGGTCGAGCGTCCGCCCGCCTCGGCGAAGCCGCCGTCCGCCTGCTGATGTCCGGCCAGGTAGTCGACCGAGGCGCCCGGCGCGGCGAGCGCGACGGCCGCCGCGGCGATGGCGAGGAGCTTCACGTCCAGATCACCTCGGTCCGGATCCGCCGCCCGTAGCGTTCGAGCAGCCGCCGCAGCTCCGGCCCGGCCACGAGCGCGATGACGACGTTTCCGACCGCGTGTGCGGTCTCGAACGGAAACCCCCGTCCGTAGACGACGGCGAGCGCCTGCCACGTGTGCGGCCAGAAGCTGAACCACTCCCAGCCGTCCATCAGCGCGCTGAACGCGAAGCCGAGCACGAAGCAGGCGAGCGCGAACGCCCACCGGCGCCGCACGAGCGGCCGGACGAGCGCGCCGACCGCGCCGCAGCCGCCCCAGGCGAGCACGTACCACGGCGTCCACGGACCGAAGCCGAGGAAGAGGTCGGAGACGAGCGCCGCGGCGCCGCCCGCCAGGATTCCCGCGCGCACGCCGAGCGCAGCGCCCACCGCGACGACCATCACCGTCACGGGCTGCACGCTCGGGATCGGCGCAAAGAGGACGCGGCCGGTCGCCGCCGCGCCCGCGATCGTCGCCACGAGCGCCAGCTCCTTCGCCGAGATCACGCTCAGCTCGAGCCAGAGCGCGCCTGCGGCGATCAGCGCGGCGGCGAGCACGAGCAGCGCGAGCGCCGCCTGGTGCGGCGCCTCGACCGTCCACGCAGCCGAGCCGAACGCCGCGGCGAGCGCGACCGCGACGGAGAGCCGGAGCGCGACGGCGCTAGGCACGGACGGCCTCCCGCGCGCCGAGCGCGACCGCCCGGTCCGCGACCGCCGCCGCGAAGACGAGGTCGTGGGTGATCACGAGCGTCGCACGCGAGTGTGCCTGCGCGCGCAGCAAGTCGGCGAGCTCCAGCTTTCGCTCCGGATCGACGCCCCGCGTCGGCTCGTCGAGCACGAGCACGTCGGGCTCGGCGACGAGCACCGCCGCGAGCGCGAGCCGCTCGCGCTCGCCGCTCGAAAGGTCGCGCGGATGCGCGTCGCAGCGCGTCTCCATGCCGAGCTCGGCGAGCGCGCGACGGGCCCTGGCGAGGTCGCCGCCGACCGCGAGCGCGACCTCGTCGTCGGCGCGGTCTCGCAGCAGATACCGGCCGGGATCCTGGAGCAGGTAGAGCGCCCGCCCGTGCCGCTCGACTCGACCCGAGCCCGGCTCGAGCAGCCCCGCCGCGAGCTTGCCGAGCGTCGTCTTCCCCGAGCCGTTCGGCCCGGTCAGCGCCACGATCTCGCCGCGGTGGAGCTCGAGCGAGACCCCGGCCAGCACCGGCGGGCCGTTGCCGTAGGAAAACGACACGCTCCCGACCCGACACACCACCTCTCCTTCCTCGTAACACTCTGTTACTTGGGGTGGTTCGGAGGAGACGGACACCGGTCGGTGCTCGGCGGGCCACGCGAGCGCCGCGCCGCGTCGTGGGTCGAGGACGAGGCGGCCCGCCCTCCCGACCCGACCCACCACCTCTCCCCCCTCGTAACATTCTGTTACTTGGGGTGGTTCGGCGGGGACGTACGCAGGTCGGTGCTCGGCGAGCCACACCAGGGCCTCGCCGCGCGGGGCGTCGAGGACGAGGCGGCCGCCGTCGAGGAAGAGCACACGGTCGGCCCGGGCGAGCGGACGCGCGGGGCGCTGCTCGGAGCAGACGACGGCGATCCCGAGCTCGAGCGCGAGGTCGAGGAACGCCTCGGCCGCGTCCGGGTCGAGCTGCGAGGTCGGCTCGTCGAGGAGCAGCAGCCGCGGCTCGAGCGCGAGCGCCGAGGCGAGGCAGACTCGCTGCAGTTCGCCGCTCGAGAGCTCGGCCACCGGGCGCGCGGCGAGATGCGCCGCCCCGACCGCGTCCAGCGCCCGGTGCGCCCGCGGCAGGATTTGCGCAGGCGGGACGCCGAGGTTCTCGAGCCCGAACGCCACCTCCGAGGCGACGCGCAGGAGCACGACCTGGTCCTCGGGATCCTGGAAGACCATCGCGACCGTCCCCGCCAGCTCGGCCGGACGGTGGCGGCGCGTGTCCAGCCCGGCCACCTCGACGCGGCCCGCGAAGCGGCCGCCGTGGAAGTGCGGGACGAGCCCCGCGAGCGCGCGGAGGAGCGTGGACTTGCCCGAGCCGGACGGGCCGAGCAGCGCCACCACCTCACCGTCCTCGAGCTCGAGCGAGACGTCCTCGAGCGCCGGCGCGGCCGCTCCCGGATAGCGGAAGGTCAGCCCGGACGCGGCGGCTAGAGCCACAGGCCACCCACGACGACGACGGCGACGGCCGCGGAGACGGCCACCGTGTCAACGGCGCGCCACGGCGGCGGCGGGACACGCGTCGCCCCCGGCCGGCCGAAGCCGCGCGCCTCCATCGCCTCGGCCAGGTTGAGCCCGCGCTCGAGCGATCCGGCCAGGAGCGGCGAGAGCAGCGTCCCGTAGGCGCGCGCGCCGCGCACCTCGAGCCCGCGGCCGCGCAGCGACTCGACGAGGCCCGCGGCGTCGCGCTCGAGCGTCGGCAGGAGGCGCGTTGCGAGCCCGACGACGAGGGCCGAGCGCCGGGCGGGGCCGCCCATCGACAGCACCCGGTCGTGGTCCAGCAGCAGCGCGAAGCAGGCGAACGCGAGCCCGACCGCGGCGAGCCGGAGCGCGTTCAGCCCGGCAGTCCACAGCTCCTCCCTCGTCACGTCGATCGACCCGAGCACGGGCACGATCGGCCCGTTCCAGAGCGGATGGGAGCCGGTCGTCTGCAGCAGCGGCGAAACGAGGAAGAGCATCCCCGAGCTGAACAGCACTCCCGTCAGGTAGACGCGGCGGCGCCGCGCGGGCGCCCGCAGGCACACCGCGAGGAGCAGCGCGGCGATCGCACCCGCCGAGGCGAGATGGTCGGCGAGGAGTGCCGCCGCGGCGAGCCCGGCCAGGAGCGCGGCTGCGGCTCCCTGCCTCACGGCACCTCGTAGCGGTAGCGAACGGACGCAGGGTCCCGCGCGAGTCGGGCCGCGTCGCCGGCGAAGAGGAACTCGACGGCGCCGCCGGGCCGCTTCCGTGCGATCAGCCGCGGCCGCCCGGAGACGATCCGGAAGACGTTCGCGCCGCGCGGCGCCGACGCCCCGAGGCGTCCGTGCAGGAGCCGGGCGATCGCCCGCGCGCCCGGCCCCGAGCCGATCACGACGGCCGGCCGCACCTTGCCGTCGAATCCGTGCAGGAACGGTTCGGGAAACGCGCCGACGACGACGGGGACGCTCTCGCGCCTGGCCCAGGAGCGGTAGTCCCACCACTCGACGTCCCCGGGATGCAGGCGATACTCCGCGGCGCTGCGGTCGCCCTCGATCCCGTTGACGAACCAGAACCAGTCGCGCCGCGCCGAGAGCGAGCCCTCGATCCCCTGGATCGACTGGACGAAGCGGCCGCCGTAGCGCGTCGTGATCTTCGCCTTGCGGTCGAGGGCCTGCATCGCCGTAAGGCCGGCCGGCACGGACTCGACCATCAGCACCTGCCGCCCCTGGTCGCGCGTCACCCAGAGCGTGGCGCGGCCGCCGCCCCCGCCGCCGCAGCCGGCGAGAAGCGCGGCCGCGAGGACGAGGACGACGGGCGCGCGGCGGCTCACGGCAGCCGGTTCGAGCGGACGGCCCCGGGCGCGGTCGCCCAGACGAGCCCCCGGTGCCGCCGCAGGCAGACGCGTCCGGCCGGTGTCGAGATGGTTCGGCCGTCGACGTGGATCTGTGTCCCCCGCGGCACCTGCAGCTTGCCCTGGTCGTCCTGGCCGGTGGCGAAGTAGCACCCCGGCGCCGTCCGGCGGAGGACGAGCGTCCTCGGGCCGCCGGCGCTGCCGAACTCCGCCCAGTACCAGAGCACGTGGTCGCCGTCGGCCAGCTTGACGTGGTCGGCGCCGACCGGCGGCGAGACGCCGTTGACCTTGAAGACCCACCCGGTCTGGCCGGCGGCGGGATAGCGGCCGATCTGGTCGACGTAGGGCCCGAAGGACGTGGTCGCGACGTGGTAGTAGAACTCGCCGGCGAGGCTGGCGGCATCGAGCACGTCGAGGGCGTTCGCGCCGAACGCGCGCGGCTCGGACGGGCCGAAGATGGTCTGCGTCTTGCCCTCGACGCGGATGTGGACGACGGCGCCGAGGGCGGCAGGGACGACGAGCGCCGCGGCGAGGGCCGCGACGAGAACGACGAGGGGTCGGCGAGACACGAATCCTCCTTCCGCGAGGGGATCGGGTGCGCGGCGGGCGGCAGGTCTTCTGACTCGGGGCGCCCTCCCCCACCGCCTTCCCGGCCCGCAGGCCAGTGGCGACGTGGCGGGGGAGCATCTCCCCTCACAGCGGCGGGACCGTCCCGGATTCGCACCGGCTTCCCTCACCGCTCGCCGAGTTGAGGGCCGAGCCTATCATGGCCGCCGTGCGACGCTCGGTCTCGCTCTGGCTGCCTGTCGTCGCCTGGGCGGGCGTGATCTTCGGGCTGTCCGCGATCCCGAGCCTGTCGAGCGGGCTCGGCGTCTGGGACACGATCCTGCGCAAAGGCGCGCACCTGACGGAGTACGCGATCCTCGCGGTCCTGCTCCGGCGCGCGCTCAGCTCGGAGCTCGCGGCGCTGGTCGTCGCCATCGTCTACGCGGGCACCGACGAGCTACACCAGGCGTTCGTGCGCGGGCGCCACGGCTCGCCGGTCGACGTCGCGATCGACGGCATCGGCGCGGCCGCCGGCCTGCTGCTCGTCCTCCAGGCGCGGCGGTCGCGGGCGCTCCGGTGAAGGCGGCGGCGCTCGACCTCGACGCGGTGCTGGGGGACACGCGGCCGCTCTGGAACGACTGGCTCGACGACGCGGCGCGGCGGATGCGGTTCGAGCTCGCGGACGTCCCGGACGACCGGCTCGAGGCGGCGTCGGTGCTGGACGAGCGGATCGGGAACTGGCGCGCGCTGCTAGAGCGCTTCGCCGAGGACCGCGCGCCGCTCTATCTCCGGCCGAACGCCGACGCGAACGCGCTCCTGCGGCGGCTGCAGACCTCGGGCGTGCGGCTCGGCGCGTTCACGGACGCGCCGCTCGAGCTCGCCCGGGTCGCCCTCGCCCAGCTCGGCGCCGCCCGACGCGTCGAGGCGGTCGGAACGCTCGACGACGTCTGCCGCGAGCTCGGCCCCGGGACGGTGATCGTCCGCAGTCGCGACGAGCTCGTCAGCGCCGCTCGACCCAGGGAGGAATCGGTTCCGGATACCTCGCCTCCGTAACGGGGGAACCTCCCGGTTCCCCCGACCCCTCCCCTGGTCCGCTGCGCGGACAGGCGGCTTCGCCGCCACACTAAGATGAAAGCGTGGAACGACAGGAACTCTCCGACCGCCGCCTCGAGGTCCTGCTCGAGCGGCTCGACCGGATCGGGAACGAGCTGAGCCTGCTCAACCGCCGCCTCGACCACGAGGAGGGGCTGATCCGGATCCAGAAAGAGCTCGCGACCCTGAACGAGTCGCTGCAGGCGCTCGCCTACGCCGCGATCGGCCAGCAGGGCCCACAGGTGCGGCGGCGCCGCACCGGCTAGCGGCGCCGGCAAGCGGCGCCTAGGTGCGCGGGTCTCGATTCGCGCGTGTCGACCGGTCATTGCAGACGGACGCGCGGCAGAGCCGCCCGTCCTGATGGCGGCGCCGGCAAGCGGCGCCTAGGTGCGTGCGCGGGTCTCGATTCGCGCGTGTCGACCGGCACTGCAGACGGCTGAGCCGGCAAAGCCGGCACAGCCTCCAGAACGACTTCGCAAGCGAAGCCGTCGCAGACGGACGCGCGGCAGAGCCGCGCGTCCTGATGGCGGCGCCGGCAAGCGGCGCCTAGGTGCGTGCGCGGGTCTCGATTCGCGCGTGTCGACCGGTCATTGCAGACGGACGCGCGGCAGAGCCGCCCGTCCTGATGGCGGCGCCGGCAAGCGGCGCCTAGGTGCGCGGGTCTCGATTCGCGCGTGTCGACCGGCACTGCAGACGGCTGAGCCGGCAAAGCCGGCACAGCCTCCAGAACGACTTCGCAAGCGAAGCCGTCGCAGACGGACGCGCGGCAGAGCCGCCCGTCCTGATGGCGGCGCCGGCAAGCGGCGCCTAAGCGGCGGTGCACTCGGCGGCGTCGGCTCCTGCCGCGCCCGGCAGACGGCGGAGCAGGTCGGCGAGCGTGGTCAGCTCCTCGGCGGTGTAGCGCCCCTCGAAGAGGTCGCGGACGGACGCCACGTGCGAGCACGAGGCCTGCTCGAGCTTCGCCCGGCCCGACTCCGTCAGCGCCGCGTACTTCACGCGCGCGTCGTGGTCGCAGATCCTCGTGGTCACCCAGCCCTCTTGCTCGAGCCCGTCGAGGAGCCTCGTGACTCCCGAGGCGGTCAGCTCCAGCTCACGGGCGAGGTCGACCCGGCGCAGCGCGTTCTCATCGGCGTGCGAGAGCAGGAGCAGCGCCTCGTAGTCGTTCACGGTCAGGCCGTGCTCGCCCTGGAGGTCGATGCTGAGCTCGCGCCGCGCCGCCGCGTGGCCGCGTAGCAGCCGCACCCAGACCTCGAGCGCTACAGGTAGTTGCGTGCTCAATACTTGACTAGTCATGTTCTTTTGCTATAGTTGCTTGCGTACTCAAGTATAGCGACTCCAATGGAGGTTACAAGTGAGCACTGTTGCACAGACACCGGAAACCCTTCCGGCCGGCACCTGGAACGTCGATCCGGTTCACTCGCAGGTCGGCTTCGCCGTCGAGTACGTCGTCGGCACGTTCCGCGGTAGCTTCTCGCCCGTCGACGCGAAGCTCGAGGTCTCCGAGGACGGCTCCGCGACCCTGAGCGGCTCGACGCCGGTCACCGGGATCAAGGTCCAGGACGAGAACCTGACCGCCCACCTGCAGTCCCCCGAGTTCTTCGACGCCGAGCGGACGCCGCAGATCACCTTCACCTCGACGCGGATTCGCCGCTCCGGCAGCGAGATCGCGATCGACGGCGAGCTGACCATCCGCGGCGCCACCCAGCCGCTCACCCTCGAGGGGACGGTCGGCGAGCCTGCCGACGATCCGTTCGGCGGCATCCGGTTCGGGCTGAAGCTCGAGACGACCATCGACCGGACGCAGTTCGGCCTGAACTGGAACAACCCGCTGCCGAACGGCCAGCCGTCGCTCGGAAACGACGTGACGCTGACCGCCGAGCTCTACCTGGTGAAGGCGTAGGGATCACGATGAAGGTCCTCGCCGTCTCCGGCAGCCTCCGCCGCGATTCGCACAACCGCAAGCTGTTGCGCGTGGCGGAGCGGTTCCTTCCCGAAGAAGCCGAGCTCGACTTCTGGGACGAGCTCAAGGCCGTGCCGCCCTACGACGAGGACGACGACGTCGAGCCGGCTCCGGCGGCCGTGGCGCGACTGCGCGCGGCGATCGCCGGAGCCGACGCGATCCTGTTCTCGACGCCCGAGTACAACGCCTCGGTGCCGGGACAGCTGAAGAACGCGATCGACTGGGCCTCCCGGCCGCCCGCGACGAGCGTCCTCCGGAACAAGCCGGTCGCGGTCGTCGGGACGAGCATCGGCGCCTTCGGGGCGGTCTGGGCTCAGGCGGAGCTCCGCAAGGTCCTCGCCACCGCCGGCGCCCGCGTCGTCGAGGGCGAGGTCGCCGTCGGCCACGCGCACGAGCGCTTCGACGAGAGCGGCGAGCTCGAAGACGAGAACCTGCGCGAGCAGCTGCAGGAGGTCGTGGCGACGCTTGCCGACGCAGCGCGCGAGCACGTCATGGTCGCCGCCGCCGCCTAGATGGTTGATGCCACGATCTCGCGCGCTCGGTGCGCGATCTGGCGTGTCTGGGCCGCTCCCGCCTGGCCCCAGAGCGGCCAGCTCGCGCCCCGAGACGGGCGATCTCATGGCATCACCCATCTAGCGGCGGTAGATATTCAGGACGCCCGTCGTGGCGTGGTCGTTGGCGTCGCCCTCGGGCAGCGCCACGCGGCCGTCGGCGACGATCGGGCTGTTCCAGTGTCCCGCGCCTGCGGGCAGGTCGGCGACGAGCTTGCCCGAGGCGGGGACGTAGACACGGAGGCCGCCGTCGGGGTCGTAGACGTAGAGCAGGCCACCGGCGACGACGGGGCTCGTCCCGCCCGAGCCGTTCGTCCACATCCGGCGCAGCCGGCCGCGGACGAGCCGCCACGCGGCGGTGCCGGCGTTGTCCGCGACGTAGAGCCGGCCGTTGCGGACGGCCGGCGCCGTGAAGAGGTCGGTGCCGCCGGGCGTCGAGATCGTCTGCAGTTCGCCCCCCTTGTGCGGGCCGGCGGGCCGCAGGCGCCGCAGGGAGAGGAGCCGGATCTTGCCGTCCTTGCCGCCCTGCACCGCGAGCGCCGAGGTCAGCAGCGCCGGCGAGGTCGAGCCGAGGTCCGCGTCGCCGCTGTCGAGCTCGCTCTCGTTCGTCGGCGTCCAGCTCCCCACGAGGCGCGACACGTCGGGCGAGAGCTCGAGCGCGCTGTCGCCCCAGTAGGTGTGGCCGTCCCAGTGGCCGTTCCCCGTCGCGACGAGCAGGTTCCCCGTCTGCGGCTCGACGACTGCGCCGGCCCGCCCCCACATCGCCGAGTCGCTCTCGGGGCACGACGACGGGACGATCAGCTCGTGCCGGTCCGAGCACAGCGAGTTCCAGACATGCAGGAGCCGTCCGCTCGGCACGTCGATCACGGCGACGTGGCCCTGGTACGGCGGCGCGTCGCCGATGTAGCCACCGGTCGTGACGATCACGCGGCCGCGCGAGAAGTTCAGCGCCGCCGCAAGCTTCTCGCGCTCGGGCAAGCGCGTGACCGCAACGCTCCACGCCTCGTGCCCGTCGGCGACGGCGAGCTTGTGGATCCGGCCGTCGGGCGACGCAGAGTAGATCCAGGCGCGGCCCGGATCCGCCACCGGCGTCGCCGTCGTGATCCGGTACGTCCCGGCCCACGACGAGTAGCCGGACGGGGTGAAGCGCCAGAGCACCGCTCCGGAGTCGGCGTCGATCGCCTCCGTGCGTCCGTAGGTCGTCGTGACGAAGAAGGTGTCGTGCGAGGAGCCGCCGACGCGGACGTCGTGCAGGTAGATCGGCGACGCGTCGACGGTGCCGTCGAGGTGGACCTGCAGCCGCCGCAGGCGCGCGACGTTCGCGGCGGTGATCCCCGTCGACGCGGGCCCGTTGCTCGAGCGCGCGGCCGTGTAGCCGAAGCGCGTCCAGTCGGTGCCGCCCGCCGCGGTGCGGTGCGGAGCGGCGCTCGCGCAGGCCGCCGCGCTCAGCGCGCCTGCGACCGCGAGACTAGCCCAGCCGGTAGAGCGTGCCCGCGAGCGAGGTCGCATAGAGCTCTCCGTTGCCGTCCTCGCCGAAGGAGGACACGGCCGGCACTTCGAACAGCTCCGTCCTCACTGCCGACGTACGGCCCTTCCCGGCCTTGAAGCTCCAGATCCTGCCGTTGCAGAAGTCGCCGAAGATGTAGCGGCCCCGCGCCGCCGGCACGGCCGAGCCGCGGTAGACGTAGCCGCCCGTGACCGAGCACGCACCGCTGTCGTGCGAGTAGACCCAGGTCGGGAAGACGAGCTGGCCCGCGCGCCGGAGCGGATTGGCGCTGTCGAAGACGGCGCGCCCCTCGTAGCGGTTCCAGCCGTAGTTGGCCAGCCTGCCGATCTTCGCCTTCGCGCGGAAGTCGATCTCCTCCCAGGTGCCCTGGCCGACGTCGGCGATCCAGAGGTCGCCGGTCGCCCGGTCGAACGAGAACCGCCACGGGTTGCGGAGCCCGTAGCCGACCGTCTGCCACGCGGCCCCGCGCGTCAGCGGATTGATCCGCAGCAGCTTACCGAGCCGCGATGACAGGTTCTGGGCGCGGTTCTGCGGGTCGCCGGCCGACCCCCCGTCCCCCATGCCGACGTACAGATAGCCCTGGCGATCGAACTCGAGCTGGCCGCCGTTGTGGTTCGCGTACGGCTGGTCGACGAACAGGATCTGGCGCGCGCTCGACGGGATCGCCTGCGAGCCGTCCGAGCGGTACTCGACGACGCGCGTGTCGCCGGCGGTGTCGGTGTAGTCGACGTAAAAGCGGTGGTTCTGCGCGTAGCCCGGATGGAACGCGACCGAGAGCAGGCCCTGCTCCCCGCCGCTTTTCACCTTCGAGGCGATGTCGAGGAAGGTGCCGGCGAGCCTGCCGTTCTGGACGATCCGGATCCGGCCGGTCTGCTCGACGACGTAGAGCGTGTCGGGGTCGCCGGGCGCCGAGGTGACGTAGAGCGGATTGTCGAGGCCGCGGACGAACGGCTGGAAGCTGTAGGCGGATTTCGAGTGGCAGCCGGAGATCGCGATGCAGGCGGCGGCGAGCAGGTGGGCGATCACGGTGGGTTAAGACGCCGAGGGCGCGAAAAAGCTTGTGTGCCTAGGCTTTCAGCAGCACCTTGCGCAGCTCGTCCTCCTTGCCCGGCTCGAGGATCGCGAGCACCTGGTCGCCGGGCTGGAGCTCGGTCGAGCCGACGGCGATCTCGGCGTGACCGTCCCGCATGACGGAGATCAGGCGCGCGCCCTCGGGCATCGTCAGGTGGTCGACGCGCTTGCCCGCCGAGGGTGAGCCCTTGTCGATCTGCACCTCGACGATCTCGAGGTTCTCCTTACGCAGCTCGAGCAGGTGGATGAGCTCGTGCTCGGGCACCTCGTGCTCGACGAGCGCCATCACCGCCGAGGTGGCGCAGATCGTCGGCGAGATCCCGAGCAGGTCGAAGTGCGCCTGGTTCCGCGGGTCGTTGACGCGCGCGATCACCTTCGGGACGCCGTAGCGCTCCTGCGCGAGCTGGCAGATGACCATGTTGTCCTCGTCATCGCCGGTGAGGGCGAGGACGATGTCGGGGGGCCGGGCGATCCCGGCGCGCTCGAGCACGTACAGCTCCGTCGCGTCGCCGTGCTGGACCTGGTGCTCGAACTCCTCCTCGAGCTGGAGGAATCGGCTCATCCGTTGCTCGATCAGCGTCACTTCGTGACCCATCCGGTTCAGCGTCCGCGCGACGTTCGCGCCGACCTTGCCCCCACCCGCTACGAGCACGTACATCACGAGACCTCCGCCTTCTGCGGCATCGGCACCTCGCAGGAGCGCACCGCCTCGGTGAGGACGTCGATCGCAGTCTTCGTCGGGCAGACCGTGCGCAGGCCGCGCGCGGCGTAAAAATCGGCCCGGGCCGGGTCGAGCACGCGGACGACGACGCAGTTGATGTCGAAGCGCTTCTGGGCCACCTGGCCGATGACGATGTTCGTGTTGTCGCCGTCGGTCGCCACGACGACGGCGTCGGCGTCCTCGATCCCCGCCTCGCGGAGGACGCTCGTGTCCATGCCGTGGCCGACGAGGAAGCGGCCCGGCCAGTGCTCGCCGAGGCGCCCGAGGGCCTCCTCGTTCTCGTCGATGACGGCCACGTCCCAGCCCTCCCGGTTGAGCTGGAGGGCGATGGCGGCGCCGACACGGCCGCTGCCGATCACAATCGCATCCATGGTCTCAGCGTAGCTCGGTCGTCTAGGTCGTGGCCTCTTCGAGCACTCCCTGGGGGAATGCGACGATCAGTACCTCGCAGGGCGCTTTCCGAAGCACGTACTCGACGGTCGGCGAGAAGAACCGCGACTGGCGCCGCCAGCGCGGCGACGAGCCGAGCACGATCAGGTCGACGTTCCGCCTGCGCGCCTCCTCGACGATCGCCTCGCCGATCGACCGCGCCCGGACGGTCTCGCCGCGAACCTCGACGCCGTTCTCCGCGCCGAGGAGCTGCGCCTCGGCGAGCGAGGCGGCTGCCCGCTCCTCCTCGTCGTGGAGCTCCGCGTCGAGCGGCTGGTCGAGCGGGACGCGGATCACGTGCAGCGCCTCGACCGCGGCGCCCCGCTCCTGCGCCAGCTTCACGGCCGTCGCGACCATCTCCTCGCCGATCTCGCCGAGCTTCATCGGCACGAGGATGCTCGAGAAGCTCGCCTGCGGCAGGGGCTGCTCGTCGGCCGCGACGACGTGCTCGAGCATGCCCGTCCCGCGCCCGCGCCGGACGGGGACGTAGACCGCGAGCCCGATCGCGAGCCACACCGGTCCGCCGTAGCGGGCGCCCGCGTGCGTCGCCATCGCGGCGACGAAGACGGCGGCCGTGGCGAGCGCGCCGAGTGCCGACGGGAGTGGGACGCCCCGCACGGTGAGCGGCACCTGGAACGGACGCCGAAGCTCGGGCTGCGTCTGCCGCAGGCGGATCACGGCGAGCTGGGCGGCCGTGAACGCGAGCAGGACGCCGAAGCTGAACAGGCTCGCGAGGAACGAGACCTGGTCGTGACGGCCGGACGTGGCGAGGACGAGCGCGATCGCGATGCCCGCCGCGGCGAGGATCGACTGCGGCGAGACGAGCGTCCGGCGGTTCAGCCGGCCGAACACGCTCGGCAGCTGGCCGTGCTCGCCGAGCGAGTACGCGAGCCGGCTGAAGCCGGAGATCGACGTCGTCGCGGCGGCGAACAGCACGAGCGTCCCGGTCAGCCCGACGTAGACCCGGAGCGCCGAGCCGAACCAGTCGGGCACGTGGCCGTGGAAGGCCGAGACGATCCCGACGAGCGGTGCGTGCAGCCACGTCGTCCCGAGCGCCGTCGTCCCGTTCCGCGCCGGGAAGGCGGAGAGACCGACGACGGCGATCAGGATGTAGATGACGACGACGAGCCCGATCGCGCTGAAGAGGCTCCGCGGCAGGTCGCGCCCCGGCTGCCGCACCTCCTCGGCGAAGTTCGCAACCGTCTCGAGGCCGGTATAGGCGAGCATCGCGAGGGGGAGCGCGAAGATGATCGCGTGCCAGGTCGGGGCATGCCCGAGCGAGGTGCCGACCGACAGGCTGTGCGGCGAGAAGAGGACCGCGAAGCCGATCACTACGAGCAGCAGCTGCGTGACGAGGTCGAGCATGGGAACGGCGATTCCGAAGGCGTAGAGCGCAGGCCGCCTCACGAGCCGCGCGCCGGCGATGACGGCGATCAGCGCGACGGCGACGACGACGTCCCACGGCTTGTGCGTGATCCCGCCGACGTGCAGGGCGGCTCCGAGGTAATGGGGCATGAAGAGCGCCGAGAGAGCGATCACGATCAGGTAGTCGAGGAAGAGCACCCAGCCGGTCATGAAGCCGGCGAGGTCGTTGAACGCGATCCGGACGAAGGTCGCCGCACCGCCAGTCTCCCGGATCGCCGCCGTTCCCTCGGCGTACGAGAGCGCGACCACGACGAAGAGGAGCCCGACGAGTCCGAGCACGAGCGGCGTGAACCCGAGGGCGTGCAGCGCGATGATCCCGAGCGCGAAGTAGATCGAGGAGGCGATCTCGCCGTACGCGACCGACGCGAGCGCGGGAGCGTCGAGGGCACGCTGGAGCTGCGGGAGCTTCCGGGCCATCCCGCGCGGGAGACTATCTCCGGCGGAGGAGGTAGAGGCGCCCCGTCCCGAGCGCGATGAAGAGCGCGCCGAAGAGATAGCCGGCGACGCCGCCGCCCGCGAGCGCCGTCCGGATCAGGATCGCCCAGCCGAGCGCGACGAAGGCGCCCGCGAACACGATCACGCTCCGGCGGTAGAACTTCAGGCCGCCGCCTCTTCGCCGGCCACGACCATGACGCGGGTCGGCGCGTGCTTGAGGACGAAGTCGACCGTGTCGCCGAAGATCGCGCTCCGCCGCGTCCGCCGCATGCGGCGCGGGGCGCCCATGACGATGATCTCGCTGCCGCGCCGCTCTGCCTCGTCGACGATCGCGCGCCCCGCGTGGCGGGCCCGGATGATGCGGCCGATCACGTTGACGCCGTACGACTCGCCGATCGCGCGGGCCTCGTCGAGCTGGCGGTTGGCCTCCTCGACCTGCTCGGGCAGGTACGCGTCGAGGGGCAGGTCGAGGGGCACCTCGATGGCCGTGACGGCGACGATCGAGGCGCGGCGCTCGGCGGCCAGCCGGCACGCGACGTCCATCGCCTCGTCCGAGGCGTAGCCGGGCGCGATCGGCACGAGGATGTTCCGGTACTCGAGCGCGACCGCAGGGCCGACCAGCACGGGCGCACGGGCGGTCTCGGTCAACGGGATCCGGACGACGCGGCGACGGTAGACGACGTACACGATGAACCCGAGCACGAGCCAGGCGAGGCCGGCGTAGCGCGTGCTCGGGCTCTGGACGACGACGACGAGCCACGCGAGCGCGGTGGCGGTGCCGCCGAAGAGCGCGAACACCGGCCAGTCGACGCCGCGCACGCGCAGGTTCGGCCGCGCCCGGAAGGCGAGCTCCTCGTCCGGCCGCTTCCGGCGCAGCTGGACCACGGCGGCGTGCCCGAACGAGTACATCGTGCTGAGGAAGTCGACCCTGCCCGGGAGCAGGACGATGATCGATATGAACCCGGCGAAGACGATCAGTGAGAGCCAGGGCGTCTTGAAGCGCGGGTGGAGCCGCCGGAAGACCTCAGGCAGCTGCCGGTAGGTCGCCATCGAGTAGGTGATGCGCGACGCGCCGATGATCCCGGCGTTCGTGGCGATGAAGAGGATCGTCGCCGCGAGGATGCCGACGTAGAGCTTGAGGGCGGAGAGCAGCACGCCCGCGATCCCGAGGTGCTCGACGACGCCGAGCACCGGGTCGTTCTGGAAGCCGCCGTGCGCCGGCGTCAGAGCGAGCAGCGTCGTCATCTTTCCGTCGATGACGTGGACCGGGAGCGCCGAGAGGGCGACGAGCGGCAGCGTGAAGTAGATCGCGAAGACCGCGATCGCGACGAGCATGATCGAGCGCGGGATGCTCCGCACCGGGTCGCGCGCCTCCTCGGCGAGGTTCGAGACGGTCTCGATCCCCGTGTAGGCGATCATCCCCACCGGGATCGCTAGGAGGAACTGGCTCAGTGTCGGCGCGCTGCCGAAGTGGATGTTGTGCACCAGCGTCGACGGGCTCAGGATCAGGATGAAGCCGAGCAGCACGAGCATCAGCTGCGTCGCGAAATCGATCACTGCGAGGACGATGTTCAGCCTCGCCGACTCCTGGATCCCGACGATGTTGAGGGCGACGAGGACGACGATGACGATCGTCCCGCCGATGATGTCCCACGGGTTCTGCTTCAGCGGCGCCCAGAAGATCGAGAGGTAGTGGGGGACGAAGAACGCCGAGATCGAGATCGTGATCACGTAGTTGAGCATCTGGGCCCAGGCCGCTCCGAACGAGACGAGCTCGTTGAAGGCGTGGCGCGCGAAGCTCGACGAGCCTCCCGCCTCCGGGTAGCGGACCGTGCCTTCGGCGTAGGTCGCGGCGGTCGCGGCGAAGAAGATGCCGGCGATCACGAACACGAGCGGCGTCAGGCCGAGCGCGAACGCAGCGGTGACGCCGAGCGCGTAGTAGATCGAGGAGCCGACGTTGCCGTAGGCGGTAGCAAAGAGCGCATTGGCGCCGAGGACGCGCTCGAGCCCCTGCTGCTGGCGCCTTCGCCTCGGCATGGGCGGACTCTAGTAGGCGGCCGCCGCGGGGGTCAGACCCCGGCTAGCCGTGGATCGAGATGATCAGCGGGATGATCAGGATCGCGACGATGTTCGCGATCTTGATCATCGGGTTGATCGCCGGTCCGGCCGTGTCCTTGTAGGGGTCGCCGACCGTGTCCCCGGTCACGGCGGCCGCGTGGGCCTCCGAACCCTTGCCGCCGTAGGCGCCGTCCTCGATCAGCTTCTTCGCGTTGTCCCAGGCGCCGCCGCCGGAGGTCATCGCGATCGCCAGGAAGAGACCGGTGACGATCGTCCCGATCAGGAGACCGCCGAGCATCTTCGCATTGATGCAGCCGACGATGATCGGGAAGGCGATCGGCACGATCGCGGGCAGGATCATGCTCTTGATCGCCGAGCCGGTGACGATGTCGATCGCGCGGCCGTACTCCGGACGGGACGTGCCCTCCATGATCCCCGGGTTCTCGCGGAACTGGCGGCGTACCTCCTCGACGACCTGGCCGCCGACGCGACCGACCGCCTGCATCGCGAGCGAGGCGAACAGGAACGGCATCAGCCCGCCGATGAAGAGCCCGGCAATCACCCAGGCGTCGGACAGGTCGAACGTGAGCGATGCGAGCGAGCCGTGGCCCCGGCCCTGCTCGTGGATCCCGTCGGCATACGAGCCGAAGAGGACGAGGGCCGCGAGGGCGGCCGAGCCGATCGCGTAGCCCTTCGTGACCGCCTTCGTCGTGTTCCCGACGGCGTCGAGCGGATCGGTGATCGCCCGCACCTCCGGCGGCAGGTCGGCCATCTCGGCGATCCCGCCCGCGTTGTCGGTCACGGGGCCGTAAGCGTCGAGCGCGACGATCAGGCCGGTCATCGAGAGCTGCGCCATCACCGCGACGCCGATCCCGAACAGGCCGGCGAAGTGGTGCGCGACGAGGATCCCCGCTGCGATCACGATCACCGGCGCGGCGGTCGCCTGCATGCCGACGGCGAGACCTTCGATGATGTTCGTCGCGTGCCCGGTCTGCGACGCGCGGGAGATCGACTTGACCGGACCCCAGCGCGTCCCCGTGTAGAACTCGGTGATCGCCACGAGCAGGAACGTGACGACGAGGCCGACGAGAGCAGCGATGTAGAGGTCGCCGAAGCTGAACCGGCCGCCGTCGAAGCCGGAGATGATCGGGATGAAGCCGACGGCCGACAGGACGGTCGCGACGATCACGGCGCGGTAGAGCGCGTTCATGATGTTGCCGCCCTCGCGAACGCGTGCGAAGAAGGTGCCGATGATCGACGCGAGGATCGAGAGCCCGCCGATCGCGAACGGAAGCAGCCAGATGTGCGTGCCGGTCTTCGCCGCGTCGCCGGAGATCCCGAGCAGCATCACGGCGACCGCCGTGACCGCGTACGTCTCGAACAGGTCGGCCGCCATCCCGGCGCAGTCGCCGACGTTGTCGCCGACGTTGTCCGCGATCACCGCCGGGTTGCGCGGATCGTCCTCGGGGATCCCGGCCTCGATCTTGCCGACGAGGTCGGCGCCGACGTCCGCGGCCTTCGTGTAAATGCCGCCGCCGAGACGCGCGAAGACCGAGATGAGCGAGCCGCCGAAGGCAAGGCCGATCAGGTCGTTGATCGCGGAGCGCGGCGTGTGGTTGAGCCAGTCGGTCAGCGCCCAGTAGTAGCCGGCGACGCCGAGCAGGCCGAGACCGACGACGAGGAGACCCGTCACCGAGCCGGCGCGGAAGGCGACGTTGAGGGCCGGCGAGAGACCCGTGCGGGCCGCCTCGGCCGTGCGCACGTTCGAGCGCACGGCGACGTTCATGCCGATGAAGCCGGCCGCGGCCGAGAGGATCGCCCCGATCAGGAAGCCGACGGCCGTGCCCCACCCGAGCTTGTGGTAGAAGCCGAGCAGGAGGAAGGGGACGACCGAGACGGCGGCGATCGTCGTGTACTGGCGGCGCAGGTACGCGGCGGCGCCTTCCTGCACCGCGCGCGCGATCTCCTGCATGCGCTCGGTGCCCGCCGGCCGGCTGAGCAGCCAGCTCGTCAGCCAGAGGCCGTAGACCACAGCGGCGCCGGCGCACAGGAGCGCGAAGAGCACTGCGTGATGCTGAAACCACTCCATGATCGGGGCTCCCCCTCGTTACAAAGTCAGCGCCGGACAGCCCGGCGCGCGCGGTTTTCTATCACATTCCACGCTTCGCAAGCAGGCGGTAGCCGGCCGGCGTGCGGACGATCAACCTGCGTGCGTAGAAGACGCCGAACGCGTCCGGATCGCGGCGGATCCGGCTTGAATAGCGCAGAATCGCGTCGACGTAGGCAAGCGAGGGGTTGTAGCGATAGAGCGCCCCGCGGAGATCGGCGGGCGCTCCGGCTGCCCGCAGGAAACGGGCGGCGGCGAGGATCGCGGCGTGCGGATCGTGGACGTCGCCGCGGCCGTACGAGCGCCACGTGGACGGCATGAACTGCATCGGGCCGCGCGCGCCGGAGACACTCTCGTTTCGGAGGCGGCCGAAGTCCGACTCGACGTAGTTGACGGCCGCGAGCACCTGCCAGGGCACCGCACTCCGCCGCTGCGCCTCGCGGTAGAAGCCGAGCAGCTCGGCAGCCGGCCGGGCCGTGCCGACGCGGAACGCCGAGAGCGGACGGGGCGGGGTCAGCCGGGCGAGCTCCCGGTGAGCGAGCACGTCGTCGCCGACGTCGCGGACCAGGCGCGGCGGGAGGCGGGCGAGGACGACGCGGGCGAGGTGCGGATCGTCGGCGAGCCGCAGCTCGATCCGCTGCTCGGCGAGAGCCGGCGCTGCGAGCTCGCCGGGGACGCGTCCCTGACCGTCCCACCGTGCCGCCGCCAGCCGCGCCGCGCCATCGGCCCGGACGAGCGCTGCCACGAGGACGAGCTCCGCGACCACCGCGGCGAACCGTAGCGAGGTTCGGCCGGGAAGTCGGGGTCAGGCTTCGGGGCCCGGCTCGTCCGGACTCGGCTCGCCGGCGGGCCGCTCGGACGCCGCCTCCGCGTAGGCGAGCTGGAGGTTCGAGACGACGCTCTTGACGTCCCGCCCCGCCTCTTCGGGCACGAGCGGGAGCAGCGCCTTCAGCGCCTCGATCGCGAGCCGGGCCTGGTCGAGATCACGCGCGTCGGTCGCGAGCTTCCCGTAGCCGAACGACGCGAGCAACGAGCACGTGTGGACGAGGAAGTCCTCGACCTTCGCCTTGCGGAGCTCCTCGACGAGCTCCTCGGCGCTCGGCATCCCCTCAGCCTCTGACACGTTCCGCGACCCTCACCTGCTCGACGAAGATCTCCTCCATCGACGCGCCCTCCTCGTGGCGGGCGATCTGGCGCTCGGCCGCGTTGGCGGCGGGGAGCGCAAGCCACGGCGACGCGCCGAGCTCGTCGGCGACGGGCTGCACCCACTCGACGAGCTGCTCGAGCCGCGCCCGGGCCGGCACGACCTCGCGACGCTCGAGGTCGAGCCATTCCCCCGACAGGCCCCACCGGATCGCGCGCCAGAGGTTCTCCTCGAGCAGCCGGTTCGGCCACGACGGAAGCGGCTCCCCGTCGTCGACGGCGCGCGCGATCCGCACCGCGAGCGCGTAGCACAGCGCGGCGAGCGAGCGCGCCTCCCCGAGGTCCGGCTGCGCGTCACAGATACGGATCTCGACGGTCGGAAAGGCGAGGTGCGGGCGCACGCTCCACCAGAGTTGTGTGTGCTCGTCGATCGAGCGCGTCTCGTAGAGGAAGCGGACGTAGCCCTCGAACTCCTCCCAGCTCCCGTACACGTCCGGGATCCCGCAGCGCGGGAACATGCGCGTGAACACCTGCGTCCGCGCCGAGTGCAGATACGTGAAGACGCCCTCGATGAACGGCGAGCTGGCCGACAGCGCCAGCAGCTCGGGCAGGTAGTTCCGTAGCGCGTCGCAGACGCGGATCGCCCGGTCCGGGCCGTTGACGGCGACGTGGACGTGCAGCCCGAAGGTGTTGTTCCGCCAGACGACATAGCGGAGGATTTCGTCGTTGCGCCGGTAGTGCGGCGTGTCGATGATCCGCTGCTCCTGCCACGGCGACCACGGGTGGGTCCCGCACGAGGAGAGGGCGATCCCGAGTGGCTCGGCGAGCGCGCGCAGCTGCGCGCGGCGCTCACCCATCCGGGCGGCCGCCTCGGCGAAGGTGTCGCAGCGGCCGGTGCGGATCTCGACCTCGGAGGCGATCAGCTCGCCGACGATGTGCTCCTCGAGCTCCGTCCCCTGCGCGGCTTCCTGCAGCTCCTCGAACCGGTTCTCGAGCCCCAGCGTCTCCGGGTCGAGGATCGCGAACTCCTCTTCGACCGCGACCGAGAAGTCCGCGGCCTGCTCGAATTGCTCGCGGGCGTAGCGGAGCTGCTCGTCCGGGCTGAGCCGTTGCGCGTCTCCCATCGGCCGTCAAGCGTACTTCGCGGCAGGAGCCTCACGCTCGACGCGGGGCAGCTCCTCGGCGAGCTTCGGCAGCTGGGACAGGAACGCCAGGGCGGGTGCGATCGGCAGCCAGAGCGTGAAGAACCGGTAGACGAGCGTCGCGAGCAGCGCGGGCGCGAGCGGGATCCCGATCGCGTTCAGGGAGAACGCGAGGCCGGCCTCGACCCCACCGGCGCCGCCGGCCGGAAGTGGTAGCGACGTGACCACGTAGGCCGTCGTGTAGGCGAGCACGAGCGGAGCGAGCGCCGCGTGGACCTCGAAGGCCCGCAGCGCCGCGTAGAGGGTGAGGATGTCGGCGAGCCAGTAGACCGGGAACCCGAGCAGCGCGTGTACATGCCGGCGCGGATGGGTGACGAGGTACCGGACGAGGACGACGCCGCCGATCGCGTCGGCGAGCCCGGCGCGCCCGACGCCCCAGAGCCAGCGCGGCCACGTGCGCGGATCGCGGGCGAGGCGGCGGCGGTTCCCGGGCGGCGCCGCGAGCCGGTCCGCCCGGCGGGGCGAGCTCACCCAGATCGCGGCCGCAATGCACAACGGCACGACGATCAGCCAGCCGAGCGTCATCCCGCGCGGCGCCTCCCCCACGCCCGCGAGCGTCAGCGCTCCCGCGATCGTCGCGAAGCTCGCCAGGCACCCCCACTCGAGCGTGTTGAGCGCGAGCACGCGCCGCGCAGCCTCGTGCGGCTTCTCGCCGGTCCGGTGCAGCGCCCAGTAGTCGGTCCCGAGGGTCGCCGCGGACGACGCCGCGAGGAACGCGCCGAAGCCGATCGCGACGACGCGCGTCGACGTCCAGTACGAGAGCTTCGGCCCGCCGTCGGCGCGCGCGACGTCCCGATAGGCCGCGATGTAGCCCGCGTAGGCGAGCAGCTCGCCGCCGAGGCAGACCGGGAACCACTTCCCGTCCGCGCGGTCGAGCGAGTGCAGCATCTTGTTGAAGTCGGCGATCTCGCCGATCGCGGCGACTGCGCCGACTGCGAGGACGATCGCGATCGCGCCGGTGAGGACGAGCCTCCGACGGTCGAGGTGGAACGGCTCGTGCGTGCTGCTCATAGCGGAACCTTCTGACGGTCAGCGTGTCGACCGGCACTGCAGACGGCCGAGTCGGCGAAGCCGGCTCGGCCTCCATACGGCTTCGCAAGCGAAGCCGAAGCAGACGGCCGCACGCGAAGCAGGCGGCCGCGCCGGCTAAGCCGGCACGGCCTCAGTGCAGCATCGCAAGCGATGCCGCAGGCCCATACGGCCTGAGTGAGACGACTCGAGCGTCGTCTCATGCGAACGGCTGGAGGAGGCGCTCGCCGATCCGAGCCCAGCTCCAGCGGTGCTCGACCGCCCGGCGCGCCGCGAGCCCGAGCTCCCGCCGCGCCTCGGCCGGCAGCGCAAGCAGCTCGCGGAGCTTCGTCCGCAGCTCGTCGGCGTCGCCCGTCGCGAACGAGACGAGGTGCTGCAGCTCGGGCGGGTACTCGGCGCGGATCCCACGAGCCACCTCGGCGAGACCGGAGTGCTCGGAGACGATTGGGGGCGTGCCGGCGGAGGCCGCCTCGGCCGCGACCATCCCGAACGCCTCCGGAAAGATCGAGGGAACGACGGCCACGTCCACGAGCGGCAGCAGGTGCACGAGGTGGCGATGCTCGAGCGGCCCGGTAAAGAGCGTCCCCTCGGGAGCAGCGGCCTCGAGCTCGGCGCGGTAATCGCCGAAGCCAACGACGATCGCGCGCGCGCCGGCGCCCTCCAGCGCCTCGAGCAGGACCTGGACGCCCTTGTTCCGGATCAGCTTGCCGAAGTAGAGGACGGTCGGCGCCTCCTCGGCGAAGAAGGCCGCCAGCCGCTCGGCGTTACCCTCGTCGGGCAGCCGCTCGCTCGCCGAGCCCGGGTTCGGCGGGTCTCGGCGGGCCTCCGCGAGCAGCCCGGCGAGCGCCTCGTCGCGCGGGCGCGGCACCCAGTCGTCGATGTCCACACCGGGGGGCACCTCGTGCACCCGGTCGACGTGCCCGCAGACATCCTCGAGCACCGAGCGGATGTGCTCGGAGCCGACGTAGACCGCCTCGGCGCGGGCGAGCGTCTCGGCACCCCACCGCTCGAGCTCGGGCCGGCCGCGTATCGAGTACTCGAGCTCGGAGCCGTGCGCCTTGACGGCGAACGGCGCACGCGCCTCGGCCCCGACCGGGCCCCCGAGCAGGACGTGATTCGTGAAGACGGCGTCCGCCGGCAGCCGGTCGCGAAGCGCGGCCGCGTTCAGCTCGACGTAGCGCTCCCGCTCGGCCGGCGTGAAGTCCTGCAAGAGCTTCGCCTCGACGCCCTCGTAGCGGTCGAGCACGAACACGGGCAGGAGCCCGCCGATCTCGGGCCTGACGACCTCCGCGCCGCCGAGGTCGTACCGCTCCGGATGCGGCTCCTGGCAGAGGACGACGACGTCGTGGCCGGCGCGGCTCCACTCGCGCGCGAGCGCGCGCGTGTAGACGTTCGATCCCGTCCCGCCGAGCAGGTAGCCGTGCCAGAGCAGGATCCGCATCGGCGCCACGCTACTGGGCGCGGCCGTGTTCCTGTAGGCCACGCCCCAATACCGACACGCGCTCCTAGGTCAGGTGGAAGTAGAGCGCGTAGAGCAGCTCGACCGCCGGATTCGACGTGTGCACGGCCACGTCGGGCGGCACGTCGAGCAACGCCTCGGAGTAGTTGAAGATGATCTTCACGCCCGAGTCGATGAGGTCGCTCGCCGCTTCCTGGGCGTTGTCGGCCGGGACGGCGAGGACGCCGACGATGATGTTCTTCTCCCGCACGACCTCGGGCAGCCGCTCGTACTCGGTCACCGGGACGTGACCGACCGTCCGGCCGACCTTCCCGGCGTCGGTGTCGAAGATCGCGGCGATGTTGATCCCGTGCTCGGCGAAGATCGGCGAGCTGGCGATCGCCTCGCCGAGACGGCCCGCGCCGATCAGGGCGATGTTGTGCTGGCCCTGCGTCCGCAGGATCTTCCGGATCTCGCCGAGCAGCGAGTCGATGTTGTAGCCGACGCCGCGCTTGCCGAACTTGCCGAATGCAGAGAGGTCGCGGCGGATCTGTGTGGCGTTGATGTTCGTGTAGTCCGAGATCTCCTGCGAGGAGATCCTTTCCTTGCCCATCTTCTTCGCCTGCGTCAGCACCTGGAGGTACCGGGACAGGCGAGCCGCAACGCCGACCGTGAGGCGATCCGCCACCCGCCGCTCCTTTCGTTTGTAACAGCGCGGGCAGTTCTACCAGGCCGGGTCAGGTTGCCGCTTGTGCAACTGCTCGGCGGAAGGCGTCCGGCTGGACGTAGTAGGTAAATCGGCGCCGGCCGTCGATCTCGACGACCGGGATCCACTCGCGGTATTCCGCCTCCAGGCGCGGGTCGCCGGTGATGTCCACCTCAGCCAGCTCGAACGGGAGCTCGTCCCGCAGCTCGGCGAGCACGCTGCGCGCGCGGTCGCAGAGGTGGCAGCCCTGGGCGCTGTAGAGGACGACCTGGGCGGCTACGGATAGATCCCGCGCGTGGTCGTCGCCTCGGCGACCCGTTGGACGGCGAGCCCGTACGCGGCGAGCCGCATCGGCACGTCGCGTTGCTGCGCGCACTCCCACGTCTCCTCGAACGCTCGCGTGACGATGTCGTTCAGCTTCGCGTTGACCTCGGTCTCCTTCCAGAAGTACTCCTGGAGACCCTGCACCCACTCGAAGTAGGAGACGACGACGCCCCCGGCGTTCGCGAGCACGTCGGGGAGGATCAAGACGCCGTTGGCCTCGAGGATCGAGTCCGCAGTCGGCGTCGTCGGGCCGTTGGCGCCCTCGCACAGGACCTTCGCCTTGACCTTGTCGGCGTTCTCACGGGTGATCACCTGCTCGAGGGCGCAGGGCGCGAGCACGTCGCATTCGAGCAGCAGCAGCTCGTCGTTCGTGATCTCCTCGGCGTTCTTGAGCCCGGCGAGCGAGCCGGTCTCGCGCTTGTGCGCGAACGCTGCGGAGATGTCGATCCCGTTCGGGTTGTAGAGCGCGGTCGTCGAGTCGGAGATCGCGATCACCGTGGCGCCGTCCTCGGCGAGGAACTTGGCGAGATAGCTGCCGACGTTGCCGAACCCCTGGACGGCGACGGTCATGCCCTCGAGGGAGAGGCCCTTGTGCATGACGGCGTCGCGGATGCAGTAGAGCGAGCCGCGCGCGGTCGCCTCCTCACGGCCGAGCGAGCCGCCGATCGTCAGCGGCTTGCCCGTGACGACGCCGAGCACGGAGTGGCCCTTGTTCATCGAGTACGTGTCGAAGATCCAGGCCATCACGCTCGCGTTGGTGCCGACGTCCGGCGCGGGGATGTCCTTCTCCGGTCCGATCTCGTTGATGATCTCGCTCGTGTAGCGCCGGGTCATCCGCTCGAGCTCCCCGCGCGACATCCGCTTCGGGTTGGAGATGACGCCGCCCTTGGCGCCGCCGAACGGGATTCCCATCAGCGCGCATTTCCACGTCATCCACATCGCGAGCGACTTGACCTCGTCGAGCGTGACGTCGGGGTGGTAGCGGATGCCGCCCTTGGACGGTCCGCGCGCGATGTTGTGGGTGACCCGGTAGCCCTTGAAGACCTGGGTCACGCCGTCGTCCATGGCGACCGGAATCGAGACCTCGACCGCCTTCTTGCACTCGGACAGGACGTTGACGAGGTTGTCGTCGATGTCGAACGCGGCCGCGACACGCCGCAGCTGCTCGCGCGCGATGTCGTACGGGTTCTCGCGCAGGTGAGTCGGTGTCTCGATCGTCGTCACGGGCCGGGCCCCCCTTTTCCGTGCAAATGAACGGTTTCGCGGCGGCTCGCCGAGTCTACCGCTCTCGAACTCGGAAGGGCACGCGACGACGCGTCGGCGCGCCGCCGTCGGTCGGCCACGCGCTGAGCCGAAGGTCGTACGTGCCCGGCGGCAGGATCGCGCCCGCCGGGTCGCGCCCCGTGAGCCCGAAGGCGTAGCGGCCGGGCAGGACGTCGCGGAGGCGGGCGAGCAGTCCGAGGTCGTCGCCGAGCGCGTTGAAGAGCTCGACGTCGAGCCGGGAGACGGGTCGCACCTCGCGGCGGCCGTCGACGTCGAGCACGCGGCCGGCCTCCAGGGCGAGCAGCGCCGGCGAGGTGTCGGAGGGCACGAAGGAGCGGGACGACAGGTGCAGCGAGCCGAGCAGGTCGACCGAGCGCGGCCCGAACGCGATCGTCCACGGGATGCGGATGCGTCCGCCGCCTGCGGCACGCGCCTCGCTAACCGTCACGGTTGCGCTGTGGCCGCGGAGGAGGACGACGGCGCCCGGCCGGACCGAGAACCTGACGGCCGCGGCGCCCTCGCGTGCCTGTGCGAGGCGGAGCTCGATCGTGAGCGTCCGCGTCGAGAGGTTCTGCAGCTGGAACGTGCGCTTCGTCTTCCACCCCGCGCCGGTGGAGCGGCCGAGCGCCAGCGTCGCGGGCTGGGCGCCGAGCTCGCCCGCCGCGGCCGCGCCCACGTCCACGAAACCCGCTCCCTGTGCGGTCACGTCTGCGTCGTCGAGCGGCGACGCGGTCCCGACCAGCAGGCTCTTGAGCGCCGGCGCGTCGAGGCCCGGGCGGGCCTGCGCGAGCAGCGCCGCGGCCCCGGCCGCTGCTGCGGCGGCGGCGCTCGAGCCGTTCACGGTCGCGAAGCGCGGCGAGCCGTCGCCGTTCGCGCCCGGGTCGGAGGTGGCGAGCGCGACGCCGGGGGCGACGAGGTCGGGCTTGACGCGCCCGTCGAAAGCGAGCCCGGTCGACGAGAAGGCGGCGATCCGGTCGCGATCGGGATTGTCGCCGATCCGCACGGCGCCGATCGACACGGACGCGCGCGCGCCCGAGCGGAGGCGCGCGAGCAGCTCCTGGGCCGCGGTCGCCGGCAGCGATACGACCGGTACGGGCACGTCCTCGTCCAGCCCGAGTCCGCCGGCCGGCAACCGGCTGCCGTAGAGCAGGACTGCGGCCGCGCCGGCCTGGGCGGCGTGCTCGGCGGCGGGCGTGGGCGAGGACCCGCCGGCGACGAGGGCGGCCCGGCCGGCGACGCGGCTCGTGCCGTCGCGGGAGAAGAACTCGAGCAGCCGCGGCGCGCCCGGGCGCGGCCCGAGGCCGCCGCGCGGGACGGCGAGCTCGAGGTCGAGCCGCTGCTGCGGGCGGATGACACCCGCGAGCGGCAGCGTCCGGTCGAGCAGCACCTGCAGGCCGCTCCGCGCGACGACGCGCACGCCCTCGGTGCGGGCACGCGTATCGACGGCGCCGACGGTCAGCGCGGCGGGAGCCCCGCCGGGACCCGAGATGCTGCCGTAGCCGGGGCCCGAGGCGCCGTCGTTTCCGGCCGCGGTGACGACAAGCGTGTCGAGGCGAAGCGCGCCCGCGGCTGCGCGCGCCTCCGGGCCGTCCGCGAAGGCCGCGTACGGCTCGGCGAGCGCGACGAGGGCGATGCGCACCGCGTCGTGGGCGTCGCCGTCGTCGTTCGGGTCGACCGCCCGCTCGAGCCCGGCGATGATCTGGTCGGTGCGGGAGTAGAGCGCGGGGCGGCCGCTCGCATCGGCCTGCCAGCCGGCGACGCGGATCGGCAGGATCGTCGCGCCGGTGGCAACGCCCGCGAGGCCCGAGGGCCCGCCCGCCCCGACCAGGAGGCCCGCCATCTCCGTGCCGTGCCGCTCGAGCTGGGCCGGGTCGTCCGGCTTGCGGGCCGCGACTGCGCCCGGGTCGCCGCCCACGATGTCGATCCCGGGCCCGAGCAGCCGGGCGCGCAGGAACGGTGTCGCCGGGTCGATCCCGGTGTCGAGCAGCGCGATCGTCACGCCGCGCCCGTCGACGTTCGAGAGGCCGATGTCGAGGCGGTGACCCTGTCCCGGGCCGAACTCCGGCCGCGCGAGCACCCGGGTCGAGATCGAGGCGGGATAGGCGGGCCGAACCGGAAAGACGCCGGCGACGTCCTGGTCGCGCTCGAGCAGCGAGACCGCGGCCGGGTCGACCGCGGCCGAGAAGCCGTTGATCACGCGGGTGTAGCTGAACTCCGGCTTGATCGCGATGCCCTGTACCGCGAGGCGCGAGACGAGAAGGTGCTGGGCGGCGAGCGCCGCGCTCGACCAGGCGCGCTCGCGCCGGTCGCCGACGCGGCCGCCGGCCGCAGCGACGCGGTCGGCGAGCGACGGGTTCCTCAAGACGACGATCACGCGCTGGCCGACGGTGACGCGCGGCCGCGAGCCGACGAGGCCGCGCCAGCTCGAGGCGCCGACCGCCGAGACCGTGGTCGCGCGGCTCGTGCTCTGTCCGCCCGCGGCGACGAGTGTGAGCGTCGCCGCGGCGGCGAGGACGGTCAGCAGGCCGGTATGTCCGTCAGACCGCCGAGGCGTACGCATCGAGGGCAAGGTATCGCGGATAGGGGACGGCCTCGGCGAAGCGGGCGGCCGAGGCGATCATGGCCGCGTTGTCGGTGGTGTACGCGAGAGGAGCGAGCCTGGCGTCGGCCAGCGCCGCGCGGAGCTCCGAGTTCGCGGCCACGCCGCCGACGACGGCGATCTGCTCGGCGCCCGTGCGCTCCGCAGCCTCGCGCGTCCGCTCGACGAGCGCGCGGACGATGGCCCGCTGGTAGCTCGCGGCGAGGTCGGCGCGCCGCTCGTCGACCTCTCCGTGCCCAAGTGCGCGAACCTTGTACAGGAGCGCCGTCTTGAGGCCGGAGAAGGAGAAGTCGAGGCCGGGGACGCGCGCGACCGGGAAGTCGTAGGCGTCGGCGTCGCCCTCGCGGGCCAGCCGGTCGAGCTCGGCACCGCCCGGATAGCCGAGGCCGAGCAGGCGGGCGCCCTTGTCGAAGGCCTCGCCGGCGGCGTCGTCGATGGTCGTACCGAGCACGGTGTGCCGGCCGCGCTCGCGAACGTCGAGGAGCAGCGTGTGCCCTCCGCTTGCGAGCAGGCAGAGGAACGGCGGCTCGAGCGGGTCGGGCTGGAGGTAGAGGGACGCGACGTGGCCGTGCAGGTGGTCGACCGGAACGAGCGGCAGCCGGCGCGACCAGGCGATCGCCTTCGCCGCGGCGATGCCGACGAGGAGCGCGCCGATCAGGCCGGGCCCCTGCGTGACCGCGACGGCGTCGAGGGCGTCGAGGTCGATTCCGGCCGTGTGCAGCGACTCCCGTACGACCGGGGTGACGAGCTCGAGATGCCTGCGCGAGGCCACCTCGGGCACGACCCCGCCGAAGCGCGCGTGCAGCTCAGCCTGTGAGGCGACGACGCTGGCCAGAACGTCCCCGTCCGCAGTGACCACGGCCGCCGCAGTCTCGTCGCACGAAGTCTCGATCCCGAGGATCAAGTGTCCATGCTCCGCATGGACACTAGGCGCGACGACGCCGCGAGGCCACCATTCTCTCGATGGAGGAGCCGATGCTCGTGGCCGACATCTTCGAAAGGAAGAGCAAGATCGTCGAGCGTCTGCGTGAATTGGGAGCGTGCGTCGAAGTTCAGGCGCTTCGGGTCGCGGATTACGCGGCCGGAACGACGCTCGTGGAACGGAAGTCGGTGCTCGACTTCCACGTCTCGATCATCAAGGGCCGTCTCTGGCCGCAGGTCGGTCGCTTGCGGCAGGCCTGTGGAACGCCGTACTTGCTCCTCGAAGGCTGCGACATAGACGCGGGTCCGCTGCATCCGAACTCGATCAGAGGGGCGTGTCTCGTTCTGGCGGAGCTCGGGATCCGGACGCTTCGGACAACCGACCAAGATGACTCCGCGCTCTGGCTCTTCCTGCTCGCCAACCGGTTGCAGAAGCGGCCGCGCGCAGGTGGTCGACCTGCTTACGCGCAACGACCGAAAGGAAGTCGTGATGCTGCTGAGGCGATGCTGGCTGCAGTGCCTGGGATTTCGACCCGCTGTGCTCGCTCGCTGCTCGACCGGTTCGGCAGCCTCGCCGCAGTGCTCGCTGCCAACCAGAGCGATTGGCTCTCCGTTCCAGGGATCGGCCCAAAGCGAGCTTCGGCCCTCGCGCAGACGCTCGCCCACGACCGCCGCCTCGCTAGTCGTTCGCCGCGGCGCGGCGAACGACCGGGTCCTTCCACATGATCAACGCGTCCTCGCGGTTGTCGGTGTAGTAGCTGCGCCTGATCCCGCGGGCGCGGAAGCCGAGGCGCTCGTAGAGGCGGATCGCGGTGGCATTCGAGACGCGCACCTCGAGCGTGTAGCCACGGCGCGCGTCGTCGGCGGTCAGGTCGAAGAGCCGGTCGAGCATCATCGAGGCGATGCCGCGCCCGCGGTGCTCGGGCGCGACCGCGACGTTCATCACGTGCCACGCGTCCACGTAGCGGGACACGATCAGGAAGCCGACGAGCGCCGCCTCCTCGTCGTCCGCCTCGAACGCGCCGAGGCAGATCGACGACGGCTTCGCGAGCTCGCCCGCGAACATCGAGCGCGACCACGGCGTCGGATACGACCGCCGCTCGATCTCCTCGATCGCGCCGAGATCGGCGAGCGCGAGCCGCCGCAGCTGGATCGTCGTCACCGGAGCGTCCTCTCGGCGTCCGGAACGCGGAGGTAGAGCGGCTCAATCGCGTCGACCGGCCCGAGCGCGCCCGCCAGCGCCGCATGGAACCGGGCCCGGGGCAGATGGCGCTCGTCGCCGTCCGGCGGCACCTCGGCCCCTTTCTCTTCGAGCACGGCCCGGTAGCGGACGGCGCCGTCGCCGACGCAGACCACGCCCTCGCCGACGTCGAGGTCCAGCGGCGCGAGCACGCGGGCCTCGCCGTCGACGAGGGCGAACACCTCCCGCCGCCGGGCGTCGATCACCGGCACCGCTCCCGGCGCCCCGGCCGAGAGCGCCGCGAGGGTCGAGACCCCCGCGCCCGGGACGCCGAGCGCGAGCGCGAGCCCCCGCGCGGTCGCGAGCCCGATCCGGACTCCGGTGAAGCTGCCGGGACCGATGCCGACTGCGAGCGCGTCGACGCGAGCCGCGGAGGCGCCGCCCTGTCGCAACAGCGCGTCGACGTCCTCCAGCAGCGTGACGGCACGCGAGACCCGCTCTCCGAGCACCTCGCCGTCGTCGACGAGCGCACTCGTCGCGACGTCCGTGGCGGTGTCAAAGGCGAGTGTCAGCACCGTCGATCGAGATGAGCCTGCGACGCTCGTCAGCATGCCGCAAACGGACGGTCACGCGCGCCGCCGGCAAGACCCCCTCCCCCGCCTCCGGCCACTCGACGAAGACGATCGCGTCGTCGAAGTACGGCTCGAGGTCCCCCCACTCCGCGGCCGAGACGCCCTGGAAGCGGTAGAGATCGACGTGCGAGATCGCGACGTCGGCTCCCTCGTAGCGGTGCCCGATCGTGAACGTCGGGCTCGTCACCGCCCGGGTGACCCCGAGCGCGCGGCAGGCGCCGCGGACGAAGGTGGTCTTGCCCGTACCCAGCTCGCCCGCGACCGTGACGACGTCGCCGGCGCGGAGCCCGGCGGCGAGCTGCGCCGCGACCGCCTCCGTCTCCTCCGGCGACCCCGTCTCGACGTCCACCCGGCGGAGCGTATCCGCGCCTCCGGCGGCGCCGTTCGGGGCGCAGGCCGTCGTTCAGAAGAGACCGAGCTGGACGGCCGGTTGCGGCGCCACGAGCTCGAAGACCGGCTCGGGCGGAGCAGGCGGGACGAGCTCGCGGCCGAGCAGCTCCGGCAGCCGCGCGAAGTCGGACTCGAGTACCTTCAGCATCGCCGGCGTGTAGAGCGCCGCGGCCGGGTGGTAGAGCGGATACAGCAGGACGCGGCGCCCCGCGATCGTCGTTTCCTGCTCCTGGCCGTGGACGCGCGTGATGCCCGTCGGGCGGCCCGAGAGGAGCTTCGTCGCGAAGTTGCCGAGCGTCCCGATCACGACGGGCTCGATCAGCTCGATCTGGCGGAAGAGGTGGCTCTCGCACGCCTCGATCTCGTCCGGCTGGGGATCGCGGTTGCCCGGCGGGCGGCACTTGAGCACGTTCGCGATGTACACGTCGGGGCGCCCGAGGCCGATCCCGGCGAGCAGCTGCTCGAGCAGCTTGCCGGCCTGGCCGACGAACGGGAGGCCCTGCCGGTCCTCGTGGAACCCCGGCGCCTCGCCGACGAACATCAGGTCGGCGGTCGGGCTGCCCGAGCCGAAGACCACCTGCGTGCGGCCCTGCGCAAGCCGGCAGCGCGTGCAGGCCGAGACCTGCGCGCCGTACTCGGCGAGCGGCGAAGGAGCGGTCAGCTCAGTGGCCGCAGCCACAGCTCCCGCCGCAACATCCGCCTCCGCCGCCGAAGGAAGGTGTCGCGGCGGTGCCGTGAGCAGCGAACACGGAGAACTGCTTCTTCACGTTCGTGGCGCTGCAGTCGGGGCAGGCGACCTGCTCCTCGCCCCGAACGAGCTCCTCGAAGTGGGACTCGCACTCCATGCACACGTACTCGTAGATGGGCACCGTGACCTCAGACCTTACCAACGGCTCTCAGAGGGCGATCTTGACGGGCGTACCGGACGGACTCGCGCGGCGGCGCTCGACGGCCGCCCGGCTCGGCTCCCGCAGCTCCCAGGCGAGCCCGACGCGCCCGAGTAGGCGGATCACGGCTCCCGTCAGATCGGGCTCGCGCCAGCTCATCCCGTGGCAGGCCATGCTCGGGAAGGCGTGGTGGTTGTTGTGCCAGCCCTCGCCGAGACCGATCAGGCCGAGCAAGAAGTTGTTGCGGCTCGCGTCGCGCGTGTCGAACGGCTGTGTCCCGAACGTGTGGCAGACCGAGTTGATCGCGAACGTCAGGTGGTTGCCGACAGCGATCCGGACGAGGCCGCCCCAGAGCAGGCCGCGCCAGCCGGCGAGGGCATACGGGAGAAGGAGCCCGAGTGCGACCCACGCGTACGTCGTCCGGTCGACGAAGACGACGACCCTGTCGGTCAGGAGGTCGCGACAGTAGCGGTCGCGCTCGGCCGGCGTCGCGTGCAGGATCCAGCCCAGGTGCGCGTGGAAGAAGCCGTCGAGCGGGCTGTGCGGGTCGCCCGGCGTGTCGGAGAGGGCATGGTGCTGCCGATGCCAGGCCGACCAGTTGATTACGCTGCCCTGGAGGGCGGCGGAGCCGAGGACGAGGAAGAACGCCTTGACGGGCGCCCGGGTCTCGAAGCTCCGGTGCGTCACGAGCCGGTGGTAGCCGAGCGTCGTTCCCAGGCCCGTGACGAGGTAGAGGCCGACGAGGAGCGCGATCTCCTTCCAGCCGACCCAGTCGGCCCAGAGGAGCCAGATCGCGTACCCGGAGGCGGCGAGCGGGAGCACGACGCCGGCGAGCACGAGCGCGCGGTAGCCGGCACGCGGCAGACGCCGCTCGAGAAGCTTCGCGGAGAAGACGAGCACCAGGGCGGCGAGCAGGACGTACTTCAAGGCGCGGACGAGTCGAGGACGTCCGAGTCTGCTCGGGCCGCATCGGCCGTGTCAAGTTGACCGCAGTTACACTTCGCGTGCCCGGTATCCGCTACGGAACTGGAGCTTCCATTGTTCGACCGAATTCAGGTGATCGGCTCCGGCCGGGTCGGTTCGGCGGTCGCGGCACGGCTCGGCGAGCGCGGCGTGGCCGTGGGCGGCGACGACCCGGAGCTGGTGCTGCTCTGCGTTCCGGACGGGGCCATCGCGGACGTGGCCCGGGGTCTGGCCCCGGGGCCGTGGGTCGCGCACGTGAGCGGCGCGACGCCGCTCGCTGCGCTCGATCCGCACGAGCGCCGCTTCAGCGTCCATCCGCTGCAGACGTTCACGACGGCGCGGGGCCCGGAGCAGCTCGACGGCGCATGGGCCGCGGTCACCGGCGAGTCGGAGGGGGCGCGGGCCCGCGGCCGGTGGCTCGCCGGGACGCTCGGCCTGCGGCCGTTCCCGCTCGCCGACGAGGCGCGGCCCCTCTACCACGCGGCCGCGGCGGTCGCGTCGAACTATCTCGTGACGATCCAGCGCGCCGCAGCGGGCCTGTTCGAGGCCGCCGGCGCGCCGCCCGAGGCGCTCGAGCCGCTGATGCGGCGGACGATCGAGAACGGATTCGAGCTGACGGGGCCGATCGCACGCGGCGACTGGGCGACGGTGGAGGCGCACCGGGCGGCGATCCGCGAGGCGCGCCCCGATCTCGAGCATCTCTACGACACCCTGGCGGGGGCGACCGTGGCGATCGCGCTGTGAAGGTCGTGCGGACGGTCGCCGGCGTGCGCAAGGCGCTCGAGCCTTCCCGCGCCGGACGCGAGCTCGGGCTCGTGCCGACGATGGGCGCGTTCCACGGCGGCCACCTCGCCCTGTTCCGCGCCGCTCGAGCCGAGTGCGACACCGTCGTCGCGAGCCTGTTCGTCAATCCCGCTCAGTTCGGCGACGAGGCGGATCTCGTCGCCTACCCGAGGGACGAGGAGCGCGACCTGCGCGTGGCCGAGGAGGCCGGCGTCGACGTCGTGTTCGCGCCCGCGGTCGAGGAGATGTATCCGCCCGGCTACCAGACCTGGGTCGACGTCGAGGAGATCTCGCGCGGGCTCGAGGGCGCCGCCCGGCCGGGGCACTTCCGGGGCGTCGCGACGGTGTGCCTGAAGCTTTTCACGGTCGTCCGGCCGCAGCGCGTCTACTTCGGCCAGAAGGACGCGCAGCAGACGGCGCTGATCCGTCGCTTGGTGCGCGATCTCGAGCTCGAGCTCGCGGTCCGCGTCTTGCCGACCGTGCGCGACCCCGACGGCCTCGCCCTCTCGTCGCGCAACGTGCGGCTGTCGGCGGAGGAGCGAGAGCGCGCGCTGGCCCTGCCCCGGGCGCTCGAAGCGGGCCGCGAGGCCTGGTCGACCGGGTCCGATCCGGTCGCGGCCGCCCGCGCCGCCCTGAACGGCCTCGAGCCCGACTACGTCGAGCTGCTCGACCTGGGCGACGCCACCGTCCTCGCCGCCGCCGCCCGCGTCGGCTCGACCCGATTGATCGACAACGTCCTCCTGGAAGGAGACCTCGAATGAGCGACAAGCCTCCCCGCTACGCGTCCTGGACCCACGGCAAGCTGCCCCTGCCCGAGCTGCTGGAGATGAAGCGCCGCGGCGACAAGATCGTGATGGTCACGGCGTACGACGCGCCGAGCGGCCGCCTGGCCGACGAGGCAGGCGTCGACCTGATCCTCGTCGGCGACTCGTCGGGGATGGTCATGCACGGCCGCGAGTCGACGGTCTCGGTCAGCCTCGACGAGATGGTGTTCATGACGCAGTGGGTCTCGCGGGGCGCGAAGCGGCCGCTGGTCGTCGCGGACATGCCCTTCGGCTCGTACGAGAGCTCGGACGAGGACGCGGTGCGGAACGCGGTGCGGCTCGTGAAGGAGGGCGGCGCCGACGTCGTCAAGCTCGAGGGCGCTGGGGCGATGGTCTCGCGTGCGCGCGCGATCGTCGACGCCGGCATCGGCGTGATGGGCCATGTCGGGCTGACGCCGCAGTCGGCGACGATGCTCGGCGGCTTCAAGGCGCAGGGCCGGAGCGCGGAGCGCGCGCGGCGCTTGCTCGAGGAGGCGCTCGCGCTCGAGGCGGCCGGCTGCTTCGCCGTCGTCCTCGAGGCCGTGCCCTCCGCGGTCGCAGCCGCGATCTCGCGGGAGCTCACCGTTCCGACGATCGGGATCGGCGCCGGGGCGGCGTGCGACGGCCAGGTGCTGGTCTGGCACGACATGCTCGGGTACTACGAGGGCAGGGCGCCGCGCTTCGTGAAGCGCTACGCGGATCTCGGCGTCGAGATCACCGGCGCGCTCGGCCGTTTCGCCGAGGAGGTGCGGAGCGGCGCCTTCCCGGAAGAGCAACACACCTACGCCATGCCCGAGGACGAGCTCGCGGCGTTCGAGGCAGAGCTGGCCGAGCGCCGTTGAAGCCACGCCCCGGGGTCAGACCCTGGGACATGACCGCTTCAGCCACGCACCGGGGTCAGACCCTGGGACATGACCGCTTCAGCCACGCCCCGGGGTCAGACCCTGGGCCATGCCCGCTTCGGGCGAGAGCGCCTAGAGGGACCCGGCCAGAACGACCAGGGCCGGGAAGACCGCGGCGAGCGCGACGGTCGCGGCGGCCCGGCTCCACGTCCAGCCGTGCACCGAGCGGACGCCGATCAGGAGGAGGATCACGCTCCACGCAGCGAAGCCGAGATTGACTGCGCCGAAGATCGTGTCGCCCCGACCGTAGTCGTCGCCGCCGGTGCGGAAGAGGTCGCTGCCGTAGACGGCGATCCGCACCGGCCAGAAGACGAGCAGCGAGAGCGCGAGCGGGACGGCCGCGTAGGCAAGCAGGTGCCGTGCCCGGCGGTAGCTGCCGAGGCTGCCGAGCCCCCGCGCGGCCGCGTAGAGGCAGCCGCCGAGGATCCAGTAGACGACGAGGGCGTAGCAGGCGCCGCCGATGAACGCCCAGACCGGAATCACCACGGTATCGATGGAACCGTCGTTGAGCAGGTGCCGCGCGACCGAGGTCGAGAGCACTCCCGCGACGCCCGCGAGCCCGGCGATCGCGGACACGGGCTCCTGACGGGCGCGCGCGGCTTCGGCGGAGTCGTCGCGGAGAGCGGCGAAGACGGGTCGCGGCGCCAGCAGCACGGCGGGAACGCGCAGCCACCACGCGCGCTGGAGCGCGGCCTCGCCCCGTGCGGACTCGACTACCGGCGTGCTCACTTCCGCCAGCGTATCCCGGGCCGCTAGATTCGGCGCCCGTGGCCGGGCTCGGAGATCGCGCGCGCCTCTTCCTGCTCAGCTTCCTGCTGCTCTTCGTCGAGCTCGTCCTGATCCGGTGGACAGCGGCGAACGTCCTCTACCTGTCGTACTTCACGAACTTCGTCCTGCTCGGGAGCTTTCTCGGGATCGGACTCGGATTCCTGCGGCCGCGGCCGCGGCTCTTCGCCGCCGCACCGGCGGCGATCGCCGCGCTCGTCTGCTTCGTCTACTTCCTGCCCACGAAGATCTCGCACGCGGGCGGCAGGCTGATCCTGTTCGGAGCGCACACGGGCGGCGCACCGATCTGGCTCGCGCTGCCCGCGATCTTCGCGGCCGTGACGGTGGCGCTGATGCTGATCGCCGGCGAGGCGGCGACCGTCTTCGGACGGCTCCGGCCGCTGACCGCCTACCGCTTCGACATTCTCGGGAGCATCGCCGGCACCGCGGCGTTCGCCCTGATGTCGCTCGTCGGCGCGCCGCCGCTTGCCTGGGGCGTGTGCGTGGCCACGCTCTTTCTCCTCCTCGGCAGGCGCTTCGGACGCGCCCTTCTCGTTCTCGGCATCGCCGCGCTCCTCGTGCCGCTCGCCCTCGCCTCGTTCCGCTCCAACCTGATCTGGTCGCCGTACTACGCGATCAAGCTCTCGCCGGGGGACGAGCCCGGAGCGACGAGGGTGTCGGTGAACGGGATCCCGCACCAGGTGATCCAGCCGCTGAGGCGGAAGCTCGTGCGGGAACGCTTCTACGTGATCCCCGCCCAGCGGCTCGCCAGGCCGCCTCGCCGGGTGCTCGTGATCGGGGCGGGCGACGGCACCGACGTCTCGGTCGCGCTCGAGCACCGTGCGAGCCGGGTGGACGCGGTCGAGATCGACCCGCGGCTGCTCGACCTCGGCCGGACGCGGAACGTCGACCGCCCGTACAGCGACCCTCGCGTCCACACCTACGTCACCGACGGCCGCGCCTATCTCGAGCGGACGCACCGCCGCTACGACCTGATCGTGTTCGCGCTGCCCGACTCGCTGACGCTCGTCGCAAACCAGTCGTCGCTTCGGCTCGAGAGCTACCTGTTCACAGTCGAGGCCTTCCGTGCGGCGCGCCGACGCCTGGCGCCGCACGGAGCGTTCGCGATGTACAACTTCTACCGCAAGCAATGGCTCGTCGACCGGTTCGCGGGGACGCTCGAGCGCGTCTTCGGACATGCTCCGTGCATCGACGAGCAGTTCGGCCAGGGACCGGTGCTCGGGCCGGTCGCCGATCTCGTCGACGCACCGAATCGGGCCGACCTGCGCTGCCGAGCGGTCTGGCACCGGCCGCGCTCGACTCCTGCTCCGTCGACCGACGACCATCCGTTCCCGTACCTGCGCAGCCCGGGCCTGCCGGGCTTCTACCTGCTGACGCTGGGGCTGATCTTCGCGGCGGCGCTGGTCGGCGTCGGCGTCGCGGGCGTGCGCGTCGCGGCGATGCGGCCCTACCTGGATCTCTTCTTCATGGGCGCCGCCTTCCTCTTGCTCGAGACGAAGAGCGTCGTCCAGTTCGCGCTCCTGTTCGGAACGACGTGGATCGTCAACGCGCTCGTCTTCGTAGGCGTGCTCGCGGCCGTGTTGCTCGCGATCGAGACCGCGATGCGCTTCCCGGTCCGGCGCCTCTGGCCGCTCTACGCCGCGCTCTTCGCCGCACTCGCTCTGGTCTGGGCGGTGCCGCAGAGCGACCTGCTTGCGCTTCCCTTCTGGCCGCGTTTGCTGGCGGCGACGATGCTCGCCTTCACGCCGGTGTTCCTGGCGAATCTCGTCTTCGCCGAGCGGTTCCGCGAGACGGCGGCATCCACGATCGCGTTCGGCGCCAACCTGCTCGGCGCGATGGTCGGCGGATTGCTCGAGTACAGCTCGCTCGTGCTCGGCTACCGGACGCTGCTGCTCGTCGTCGGCGCGCTCTACGCGTTGGCGTTCGCGAGCGAGCGCGTGCTCGCCGCGCGACGTGCCCTCGCCATCTAGGCGGCCGCGGCCGCCGCGGAGGGGAGCACCTGGCGGAGGAAGCGCCCCGTGAAGCTCTCCTCGACGCGCGCGACGTCCTCCGGCGTGCCCTGGGCGACGATCTCACCGCCCGCCTCGCCGCCCTCCGGGCCGAGGTCGACGATCCAGTCGGCCTGCTTGATCACGTCGAGGTTGTGCTCGATCACGATCATCGTGTTCCCCGCGTCGACGAGTCGCTGCAGCACCTCGAGCAGCTTCTCGATGTCGGCGAAGTGGAGCCCGGTCGTCGGCTCGTCGAGGATGTAGAGCGTCCGCCCCGTGGCGACCTTGCAGAGCTCGGCGGCCAGCTTGACGCGCTGGGCCTCGCCGCCGGAAAGCGTGGTCGCAGGCTGCCCGAGCTTGATGTAGTCGAGTCCGACGTCGTGCAGTGTCTGCAGCCGCCGCCGGATCTTCGGGATCTTCGCGAAGAAGCGCAGCGCCTCCTCGACGGACATCCCGAGGACGTCCGCGATCGACTTGCCCTTGAAGCGCACCTCGAGCGTCTCACGGTTGTAGCGCGCGCCCTTGCACGTCTCGCACGGGACGTAGACGTCCGGGAGGAAGTGCATCTCGATCTTGATCTGCCCGTCGCCCTTGCATGTCTCGCAGCGGCCGCCCTTGACGTTGAACGAGAACCGGCCGGGCTTGTAGCCGCGAACCTTCGCCTCGGGCGTGAGCGAGTAGAGCTCCCGGATGTGCGTGAAGAGATCGGTGTACGTGGCCGGATTCGAGCGCGGCGTGCGGCCGATCGGCTTCTGGTCGATCTCGATCACCTTGTCGAACACCTCGATGCCCTCGACCTCGGCGTGCGCGCCGGGCTTGATCCGCTGCCGGTTGAGCCGGTTCGCGAGCGCCTTGTAGACGATCTCGTTCACGAGCGTCGACTTGCCCGATCCCGACACGCCCGTGACGCAGACGAACTTGCCGACCGGGAACTCGACGTCGATCCCCTTGAGGTTGTGCTGCGCCGCGCCACGGACCACGAACGAGCCACGGTCCTCCTCGCGGCGCTCGGGGATCGCGATCGCCCGCTCGCGCGACAGGAACTTGCCCGTGATCGACTTGCGGTTGCGCTCGACCTTCTCGGCCGGCCCCTCGGCGACGACCTCGCCGCCGTGCTCGCCGGCGCCCGGCCCCATGTCGACGAGCCAGTCCGACGAGCGCATCATCTGCTCGTCGTGCTCGACGACCACGACCGTGTTGCCGAGGTCGCGGAGCCGTTCGAGCGTGCCGATCAGCCTGTTGTTGTCCCGCTGGTGGAGCCCGATCGAGGGCTCGTCGAGGATGTAGAGCACGCCGACGAGCTGCGAGCCGATCTGCGTCGCCAGGCGCAGCCGCTGCGCCTCGCCGCCCGAGAGCGTCGCCGCGGCCCGGTCGAGCGTGAGGTAGCCGACGCCGACGTCGTCGAGGAACGTCAGCCGCTCACGGATCTCCTTGACGATGCGCTCGCCGATCAGGAGCTCGGTCTCGGTCAGCCCCAGCTCGTCGAGGAACGTCAGCGCGCGCTTCACCGACATCTGCGTGAACTCGTGGATCGATTTGCCGCCGACGGTGACCGCGAGTACCTCCGGCTTCAGGCGAGCGCCCTTGCAGACCGGGCACGGACGGAACGACATGTACTCCTCGATCCGTTCGCGCTGCTGCGAGGAGTCGGTCTCCTTGTAGCGGCGCTCGAGGCTCGGCACGAGACCGTCCCAGGAGAGCATGTACTGGCGGCGCCGGCCCATCCGGTTGCGGTAGCTGACGTACACGCGGTCGCCGTTCGTGCCGTAGAGGAAGTAGCTCTGCTGCTCCTCGGAGAGGTCGCGCCACGGCTTGTCGAGGTCGATCTCGTAGCGCTCGGCGACGGCCTGGATCACCGACTCGTAGAAGCTCGAGTTCCCGATCGTCCACGGGACGAGGGCGCCGTCGTTGATCGAGAGCGACGGGTCCGGCACGAGGAGGTCCGGGTCGATCTCCTGCTGGGAGCCGAGGCCGGTGCAGCGCGGGCAGGCGCCGTGCGGCGAGTTGAAGGAGAAGATGCGCGGCTGCAACTCGGGCAGCGAGACACCGTGCTCCGGACACGCGAAGTTCTCGGAGAAGAGCAGCGCCTCGCCGTCGATCACGTCGATCATGACGAGACCGTCCGCCAGACCGGCCGCGGCCTCGATCGACTGCGAGAGGCGCGAGCGCAGATCGGCGCGCATCACGAGCCGGTCGACCACGACCTCGATCGTGTGCTTGAACTTCTTGTCGAGCTCCGGCAGCTCCTCCTCGAGCAGGTACTGCCTGCCGTCGACCTTGACCCGCGTGAAGCCCTCGGTCCGCAACTCGTCGAAGACGTCCTTGTACTCGCCCTTCCGGTCCCGAACGACCGGTGCGTTGACCGTGAACTTCGTCCCCTCCGGCAGCCTGAGCACCTGGTCGACGATCGCGTCGATCGACTGGCCGGCGATCGGCCTGCCGCAGATCGGGCAGTGCGGGCGACCGACCCGCGCGTAGAGGAGGCGCAGGTAGTCGTAGATCTCGGTGACCGTGCCGACGGTGGAGCGCGGGTTCCGCGAGGTCGTTTTCTGGTCGATCGAGATCGCCGGGCTGAGGCCGTCGATGTGGTCGACGTCCGGCTTCTCCATCATCTGGAGGAACTGCCGCGCGTAGGCGGAGAGCGACTCGACGTAGCGGCGCTGGCCCTCGGCGTAGATCGTGTCGAAGGCGAGGCTCGACTTCCCGGACCCCGAGAGTCCGGTGATGCAAATCAGGCGGTTCCGCGGCAGCCGGACGGTGATGTCCTTGAGGTTGTGCTCGCGGGCGCCGTGGACGATCAGCTCGTCGGCTGCCATCTGGAGGGTCATTGTATCGACCGAACGCGTGTTCGCCTAGGGTCCACGGCCAGTCTTCACGGTTGGCGCAGAGCCCGGCGCGCAGCGGATTGTCGAGGGCGTACTCGATCGCGTTTCGCAGGTGATCCTCGCTGCGGATCACCCAGGCGTGGAAGCGGCCGCCGAAGAGAGGGCCCCTGCGGCCATGGCGGCGGTTGAAGCGTTGCGCGTAGCCGCCGTGGAGCCACTGCATGCCGGCCGAGAGCTGGGGCTGCGTCGTCTCGATGATCAGGTGGACGTGGTTGTTCATCAGGCAGCCGACGTGGCAGCGCCAGCCGTAGCGTGCGGCGCACTCGGTCACGCGCTCGCGGTAGGCGCGCCTGTCGTGGTCGTCGCGGACGGTCCACGTCCCGTCCACGCCGCGGGCGGTGACGTGGAAGACCCCGTCGGGCAGATCGGAGCGGCGGATACGCGGCATGTCGCGACGGTAGCGCGGTTCGCTCCGGGTTCCGGTGGCTGTGGATGCATCGTCACGCTCTTGTCACGCTCGACGTGGCTCCTCGGGGCACCGACCAGGGTCAGACCCTGGGACGTGTCAGTTCCGGCCACCGACCGGGGTCAGACCCTGGGACGTGTCAGTTCCGTGCACCCGCCCGGGGTCAGACCCCAGGGCCTGTCGCTCTTGGCCGTGCCCCGGGGTCAGACCCCGGGGCACGGCCCGACGGGACGTGGCCCGATCTGGCGCGTCAGCCGCCCGTGACGGAGTTCAGGCGCTCGGCGGCGGAAGTCAGGGTTCCGTTCACCCGCTCGGCCCGATGCTTCACGCGGACGAACGCGGCGGAGAACTCGGTGCTGACGACGTGGCTTCGCTCACCGAGATCCATGACCTGCTGATCGGTGGGAGCGTCGGCCGGCGGCGCCGACTGAACCGACGCCCGCGCGCCGACGAGCGCCCAGACGAGCACGCCGCAGGACAGGAAGAAGGTGAGGCGCCGCATACCTCTGACTGAACGATCGGCCCGGCCCTCGGGCGGGTCGATCACCCGAACTAGTGCCCCTTCCAGCAATGAAAGCCCAGTTTCTCGTCCGCTATCACGCGGCGCCAGAGTCCACCCTCGACCTTGCGCAGGCTGCCAGCCTGCGCGGCGGCCGAGTGCGGCCTCTGGCTTGGTGCTAGCGACCGAGAAACTGGGCTGCATTACCGAAAGGGGCACTAGTGGCAGAGCCGCTCGACGAGCCCGTACACCCGCTTCGGCTCGGGCACGTACGCGATCTCGAGCTCCCCCGCCACGATCGTCCCGTAGCCGAGGAGCCGACCGAGCAGCGACTGCTCGACCTCGAGCGTCCCGATCCGCTCGAGGCGCACCGCCGCCGCCCGCCGGCGGACGACGCCGTGGACGACGAACAGCTTCTCGGCCGTGAGCACGACGTGTGTGCGATCCCAGCTCCAGACGGCCGCGATCGCCCCGACCGCCGCCACCGCGAGCAGCAGCGCACCGGCCGCCGTGAACGGCCAGCCCGCGAGCAGCGCCGCGGCGCCGGCCGCCGCCACCCCCGCCGCGCGCACGATCGGGCGCGCGAGCACGACGCCGTGGCGCCGCGCGTCGACGTAGATCCGCTCGTCGGGATCAGCCAGCACGGGTTTGCCCCTTTCGCCACGGGGCGAGAAATCCCTGGTCATGGCAGGAACAGCACGTCGCGCGGCGATCGCGACGCTCGTCGCCGTGGCGATCGTCGCCAGTGCGCTCGCGCTCTGGAAGCTCAGGCTCCTGCTTGCCCTGATCTTCCTCGGCTTCATCGTCGCCGCCGCCATGCGTCCCGGGGTGGACTGGCTGCGCAGCCGAGGCGTCCCCCGCGCGGCCGGCGTCGCCGTCCACTACCTCGCCGTCGTCGGCCTGATCGCACTCTTCCTCTGGCTCGTGGTTCCGCGCGCGGTCGACCAGCTCACCCAGGCGGTCGGCTCGGTGCCGACCTCGGCCTCGGCGCTGCAGAAGGAGGCGAACAAGTCGACCGGGATCAAGCACGAAATCCTCGTCGGGATCCAGAAGCGCCTGAAGCGCTTGCCGAGCGCGACGACCCTCGTGCACCCGGCGCTCACGATCACGAAGACCGCCTTCGAGGTCGTGCTCGGGATCTTCTTCACGTTTGCGACGGCCGCCTACTGGATCTTCGAGCGCGACCGGGCGATCACCCTCGTCACGTCGCTGCTGCCGCGCCCGAAACGGCGCGTCGTGCGGGACACATGGATCCTGATCGACCTCAAGCTCGGAGCGTTCGTCCGCGGCCAGCTCTTGCTCGTCGGCTTCGTGGCGACACTGCTCTGTCTCTCCTTCTGGCTGATCGGTCTGCCCTACTGGATCCTGATCGGGATCGGCGCGGGCGTCGTCGAGCTCGTACCCGTGATCGGCCCGATCTCCGCCGGCGTCCTCGCCATCGGAGTCGGACTGACCCAGTCATGGCAGACGGCGCTTGCGGCAGGCCTGGCCGTCCTCGGCGTGCGGCTGGTCGAGGACTACGTCGTCGTGCCGCGGGTGCTCGGGCACGCCGTCGGACTCTCGCCTCTGGTGGTCCTCATCTCGGTCACGGCGATCGGCCTGCTGCTCGGCGGCGTCTTCGTCCTGCTCGCGATTCCGATCGCCGCCGTGCTCGCGACGCTCGTGGACGTGATCCTGCGCGACCGCGACCCCTCGACGGAGGAGGTTCCGACCGTCCTGTTCCCGGCCCAGGACGCCGAGACCGGCCGCTAGCGAGATCGTGGCATCAACGATCTAGGCCTTGCGCCAGCGGCCGAAGACCAGGCCGCCGAGGGTGAAGCCGAGCCCGAAGGTGCCGAGCGCAAAGCCCCCGATGGCGACCGCCTTCCGCCACGTCGACAGCCGCTGCCAGCGCCCGAGCGCCTCCTGCTCCTCGGTCGTGAGCGCCTCCCCGCGCCGTTGCTTGCGCAGCGCCCCACCTGCGCGGAGGCCGAGGTAGAGGTCGTCGAAGATCTCGGTCGACTCGTCCGCCATCACTTCAATCTATAGCCTCATTCGGCTGTGAACGCACGCATCCTGCACCTCTCCGACCTCCACATGGGCACGCGCGAGGACCCCATGGTGGAACGGTCGCTGACCGAGCTCGTCGAGCGGAGCACCCCCGAGCTCGTGATTGCGAGCGGGGATCTGACGCACCGGGGACGCCGCGAGGAGCACGAGCGGGCCGCGCGACTGCTCCGAAGCTTCGGGCGGCCCGTGCTCGCGATTCCGGGCAACCACGACATCCCGTACACGTTTCCCGCCCGCTTCGTGCGCCCGTTCGCCGAGTTCGAGCGCTCGTGGGCGACGGCGGAGCCGGTCTACGACGCCGACGGGCTCTTCGTCGTCGGGCTCAACTCCGTGCGGCCCTGGCGGCATCAGTCCGGCGGCCTGAGGAACGCGCAGTTGCGCCGCGCGGCCGAGCGGTTCGCCGGTGCTCCCGACGGCGCGCTGCGCGTTGCCGTCCTCCACCATCAGATGCTCGGGGCGCCGTGGCGCTCGCGGAAGAAGCCGGTGGCGCGGCGCAACCACGTGCTGCGCTCGCTCGTGGAGGCGGGCGCGGAGCTGATCCTCGCCGGGCACATCCATCAGGCCGCGCTGAGCGAGCGGCACGAGTTCGAGGTCGTGACCGGCGACGTGCGCGGCGTCGTCGTCTCGATTGCTCCCGGGCTCGGCCAGCCGCGGCCGAACCGGCTCGGCGAGGCGCGCGGGCTGCACGTCTACGAAGCCGCTGACGACACGCTCGCTGCGTCGACGTTCATCTGGCGCGGCGACGAGTGGGGCCTGACCGCGCGCCGGATCTTCCCGCGCGGCTTCCGTCCACTCGCTAACGCGGCGGCAGGCTTCGCGCCGACGGGCCGGTGATGCCGCGCTTCTGCACGATCCGGCGGTAGGCGTACAGCAGCGCCGTCGAGCAGAGCACCGAGAAGACGAACCCGGCCGGCCGGTTCCAGAGCAGTCCGGCCAGGAGCCCGCCGAGGAACGAGCCGGCGAGGCCGAGGCCGATCGTGGCCGGGACTCCGATCGGGTCGGGGCCGGGCAGCGCCAGGCGCGCGAGCGCCCCGACGACGAGGCCCCAGAGGACGAGGAAGATCAGGAACGCGATCATTCCTGCTTCTTGTCCTCAGTGTCCTCCGGCGAATCCTCGCGCTTCCCGTCCCGTGCATGTCGGTCGGCGGCGAGCGCGCGGTCCAGGAGTGCGTCAGGGTCGACGCCCGCACGGTCGAGGCGTTGCCGGTACTCCTGCACGCCGACGCCGCGGCGGGGGAAGCGGAGCGCCTCCGGCCCGAGGACGGGTCGCTTCTGGACGAGCTTGCGGTAGGCGACGACAAGAAGGATCGCGGCGAGCAGCGCGCCGATCTCGACCGCGAACGGGTTGCGGCCGCTCGCGACGGCCGCGATCGCGCCTCCGACCACGGAGCCGACGAGGCCGATCGAGACGGTCAGCCAGATCGGCATCGGGTCGGGGCCGGGCACCGCGAGGCGCGCCAGGGCGCCGGTGACGAAGGCCGAGATCATGATCAGGATCACCGTGCCGAGCATCCGTTCAGCGTAGATGATCGATGCCATGAGATCGCCCGTCTCGGGGCGCCCGGCCGTGGCCACTTGAGACATGACCCGGGGTCAGACCCCGGGGCCTGGCCGGTTTGGACTAGGCCGCTGTCTCGCTCGCGGCGAGGAGCTCGCGGCGGAGCTCCTTGATCTCGTCCCGGAGCTTGGCGGCGTACTCGAAGCGGAGCTCCTCGGCGGCCGCGAACATCTCCTCCTCGAGCGTGACGACGAGCCTCTCGAGCTCGCCCCGGTCCATCCCTTCGATCTTCGCCCCGCCGCGCCGGCGACGCGACGGCACCGTCGGCGTCTCCAGCGACAGGAACTCGGCGATGTCGGAGACGCCCTTCGAGATCGACTCCGGCGTGATCCCGTGCTCCTCGTTGTAGGCGAGCTGCACCGCGCGGCGGCGGTTCGTCTCGTCCAGCGCGCCCTGGATCGCCTCCGTCAGCTTGTCCGCGTACATCAGCACCTTGCCGTTGACGTTCCGCGCGGCGCGGCCGATCGTCTGGATCAGCGCCGTCTTTCCGCGCAGGAAGCCCTCCTTGTCGGCATCCAGAATCGCCACGAGCGAGACCTCCGGCAGGTCGAGCCCCTCCCGGAGCAGGTTGACGCCGACCAGGACGTCGTACTCGCCGAGGCGCAGCTCGCGGATGATCTGGATCCGCTCGAGCGTGTCGATCTCCGAGTGGAGATACCTCGCCTTGACACCCGACTCGAGCAGGTAGTCGGTCAGATCTTCGGCCATCTTCTTCGTCAGCGTCGTCACGAGCACGCGCTCGCCTGCCGCCTCCCGCCCCCGCACCTCGCCGAGCAGGTCGTCGATCTGATTCTTCGTCGCGCGCAGCTCGACGTCGGGATCGACGATCCCGGTCGGCCGGATCAGCTGCTCGGCGACACGCGTCGAGTGGCGTAGCTCGTACGGCCCCGGCGTCGCCGAGACGAACACGAGCTGCGGCACCTTGGCGAGGAACTCGTCGAACCGCAGCGGCCGGTTGTCGAGCGCCGACGGCAGCCTGAAGCCGAACTCGACGAGCGTCTGCTTGCGGGAGCGGTCGCCCTCGTACATGCCGCCGATCTGCGGCACGGTCTGGTGCGACTCGTCGACGAAGACGACGAAGTCGGAAGGGAAGTAGTCGAGCAAGGTGTGCGGCGCGGAGCCGGGCGGACGGCCGTCCAGGATCCGCGAGTAGTTCTCGATCCCGTTGCAGAAGCCGAGCTCCTGCATCATCTCGAGGTCGTACTCCGTGCGCTGCCGGATGCGGTGCGCCTCGAGCATCTGCCCGCGCGACTCGAACAGCTTCACCTGCTCCTCGAGCTCGTGCCGGATCTCGTCGATGGCCCGCTCGATCGTCGGCTTCGAGGTCACGTACTGCGTGGCCGGGAAGATCGTGATGCTGTCGTGCCGCGCGTAGATCTCGCCGGTCAGCGGGTCGAAGTGGGTGATCTGCTCGACCTCGTCGCCGAAGAACGAGATGCGGTACGCCGTCTCCGAGTACGCGGGCTGGATCTCGACGACGTCGCCCTTGACCCGGAAGCGTCCGCGCCCGAGCAGCGTGTCGTTCCGGGCGTACTGGATGTCGATCAGCTTGCGGAGCATCAGGTCGCGATCCTGCTCCTCGCCGACGTTGACGAAGACGACGCGCTCCTTGTACTCCTCCGGCGAGCCGAGGCCGTAGATGCATGAGACCGAGGCGACGATGATCACGTCGCGGCGCGAGAGCAGGTTCGACGTCGCCGCATGCCGCAACCGGTCGATGTCGTCGTTCCGCGAGGAGTCCTTCTCGATGTAGAGATCGGCCTGCGGGACGTACGCCTCGGGCTGGTAGTAGTCGTAGTACGAGACGAAGTACTCGACGGCGTTCCGCGGGAAGAACTCGCGGAACTCGTTGCAGAGCTGCGCGGCCAGCGTCTTGTTGTGCGCGATCACGAGCGCCGGCTTGCCGACCTGCTCGATCGTCCACGCCATCGTCGCCGTCTTGCCCGTGCCGGTGGCCCCGACCAGCGTCTGGTAGCGCTCGCCGGCGCGCAGCCCGTCCTCGAGAGTCTCGATCGCGGACGGCTGGTCGCCGGTCGGGCGGTACGCCTCGGAGGTTTTGAACTCGGCCACGGAGACAGGGTAGCTTCGATGTCAGCCGTCACCGACCGTCCCGGGACCGCCGAGCGGCGGCCGCCCTACGACGCATACGCCGGGATCATGGCCGTCTTCGCGGGCGGTCTGGCCGCCGCCGGAGCGATCGCGGAACTGCTCGAGCGCGAGCCGCGCGAGAACACCGCGCTCGACCTCGTCGTCCTCTCGGCGGCCACGTTCAAGGCGGCGCGGACGATCTCGCGGGACGAGGTCACGAGCTTCCTGCGGGAGCCGTTCGTCGAGGGCAGGGCGCACGAGGGAGGCGAGGATCCGGTCGAGAGCGGCGACCTGCGCCAGGCGATCGGCGAGCTCGTCACGTGCAGCCGCTGCATCGGCACCTGGTGCGCGGCCGGCCTCGCCGCGACGCAGATCCTCGCACCGCGCTTCGGCCGACTGCTCAACTGGTCGCTCGCGGCCGCCGGGATCAACGACTGGCTCCAGGCCGGGTTCGCGGCGCTCACACACAAGTCGAACGAGCTCGAGCAGCGCGCCGGCTAACCGTGCAGGTAGCGCTCGCGCTGCCGCGGCGTCAGCGCATGCGCCGTCCGCTCGAGCCGCCTCCGCGCGAGTTCGATCAGGCCGTTGAGGCCTCCGCAGAGGCCGCAGTCATAGACACCGATCCGGCCGTCGAGGCTCGCGGTGAGGATCCGGCGGCCGCCGGCCGCGAACGCGACGCTCGTCAGCAGCTTCGTGTGGCCGCGGATGTAGAAGAGCAGCCGGCCCGTCTCGGTCGGCCAGAGGCCCGCCGTGATCGGGCCCGCGGTGACGATCCAGCGGCCGTCCGGGCTGAAGGCGGCCGTCGAGACGGTTCCGAAGTGGCCGACGAGGACGTGCAGCAGCTTGCCGCTCGCGACCTCCCACACGTGCGGGCGCGCGTCGACGCTCGTCGTCACCAGCGTGCTGCCGTCGGCGCTGAACGCGACGTCGGTCAGCGGTTCCTTGTGACCGCGCAGCAGGAAGAGCAGGCGGCCGGTGCGAGCGTCGTAGAGCCGCCCCTCTTCGTCGGCCCCCGCGGTCGCAACCACGCGCCCGCTGGGTGACAGCGCAGCTCGGACGATGCCGCCGGGGACGCCGAAGCTCCGTGCGCGCGACGCGGTGTGAAGATCAAAGACGGTCAGGCGCTGCGCCGTCGCCGTGAGCACAACGCGGCTGTCGCGGTCGAAACCGAGCGAGACGACGGCGCCGCCGGCCTCGAACCGCGCGACCGGCCGTCCGTCCGGAACGTGCCAGATCCTGACCGCGCCGTTGGAGGCGGCGGCCGCGAGGAGCGCGCCCGACGGACTGAAGCGGACGAGCGTCGGCGAACCGCCGGCATCGAGGCTCCGAACGAGCTTGCCGAGGACGGAGTCGCGGATGTCGACCGTTCCGTCGGCCGACGCCGTCACGATCCGCCGGCCGTCGGGCGAGAAGCGCGCGTCGAGCACGCGGGCCGGCTCGTCCAGCGTCAGGAGCAGCCGGCGTCCGGCGACGTCCCAGACGCGCGCCGTGCCGTCGGCGCCGACCGAGACCGCGCGCCGTCCGGAGGAATCGAGCGACGCCGAGACAACGCCGCTGCGCTCCTCGCCAACGACGCGCACGTCCTCCTCCGCCCGCGCGTTCCACAGCCGTGCGGTCCCGTCCTCGCTGGCCGTAGCGAGCAGCGATCCGGCGCGACCGAACGCCGCGGCGCCGACGGCGTCCTCGTGTCCGGCGAGCGTCGCGACCACGGACCCAGCCTCGATCCCGCCGACCCCGAGCAGCCGCGCCGTCCCGTCGGCGCTCGCGTCGGCTAGCAGTTTGCCGTCGTGGCTCCACGCGACCGCAGTCACGCGCTGCAAGTGGCCGGGGAAGAAGAAGTAGCGCGAGCCGTTGGCGACGAGCCACACGCGCGCGGCGCCGTCGTCCCCGGCCGTCGCGAGGAACCGCCCGTCAGGGCTGAACGCCGCGCCCAGCACGGCACCCCCGCCGTCGTCGAGCACGCGCACGCGGCGGAGCGCGCGCACGGGGCGAAGCCGCGTCGCGCCGTCGTGGCTCGTCGTCGCGACTAGGTGCCCGTCGGGCGAGAACTCGACGTCGGAGATGCCGCGCTCCGGCAGTGTCGTGCGGAGGCGGCCCGAGCGCAGGTCGAAGAGGCGCGCGCGCACGTGTTCCGCGCGGTCGGCGGCGACGGTGGCGATCAGACCGCGTGGGCCGAAGCGCGCGAGCGAGACGGGGCCGAGATTGCGGAAGACGCGGACAACCCGGCCGCTGCGGACGCTCCAGAGGCGTGCGGTGCCGTCGACGCTCGCCGAGAGGAGGAGCGTGCCGGCGCGGTCGAACGCGACGTCCGTGACCGCCGCGCGGTGACGGAGGACGAGCCGCAGCTCCCCGGTCCTCGCGTCCGCGACGCGCACCTGGCCGAAGTCGTCGCCGGCGGCGAGGAGCGAGCCGTCCGGGCTGAACGCGACCGAGAGCGCGCGGCCGCGGTGCCAGATTGCGCGCACGAAGCGGCCCGAGGGGAGGGCGTAGAGGCGCGTGCGCCCGTCGGTGCTCGCCGCAGCGAGCACGCGGCCGTCGGGACTGATCGCGACCGCTCGCACCGGGCCGCGCGCGGTGAGCACGTCGCGAAGCCGGGCGGCGATCAGCGCCTGGCGGAGCACAGCCTCCGAGGTCGGCCCAGGCTCGAGGTGGGCGGCGTCGAGCGCGAGCAGCATGCTCCGCTGTGGCTCGATCGAAAGCTGCTGCAGCGCCGTCGCCTCGAGCGCGCGCGCCCGCGCGTCGCGAGCCGCCGCTCGGGCGTCGCTTCGCTGCGTGAAGGCGAAGATCGCGAGTCCTGCAACGATCGCGAATGCCGCCGTCGCGGCGACGGCGACACGCACGACGCGGCGGTGGCGGCGTTCGGCCTCGGCCCGCTCTCGTTCGAGCTGGCGCTGTAACCGCCACGCGAGCACGGGCTCGGCGAGCACGTCGTGGAAG
>WNGD01000661.1_pt1 | contig 68294 bp, 88 predicted proteins | sample 5400671 | NCBI WGS metagenome assembly WNGD01 (sample SAMN13153369, study PRJNA577476) | soil metagenome | isolation source: 40 cm soil or saprolite under grassland replicate 2 | place: USA:California | collected 2016-06-15
AACGAAATCTATCAATCACTACGTCACCTACGCTGAAATTGAAGGTCTGATAACCAGGCAACGACGTACAAAAAACGGTCATGTTGTTCTTCGTCGAATACTATGAAGATACACTCCTCTGGAGATTTTGATAACCGTAGCGGATGTGGTATTCGGCCAGCAAGTTTTGCTCATACATCTCCCACTTGGTGCCGTCGGCGGAAGCCCGTTTGCCCGTCCCCCAGTATTTGGGGAGATGGAAGCGATTGTAGGCCGCAATGACCGAGCGGATGGCCTCATCCAGCTTTTCTTCGGTGATATGGTGCTGATTGACCCAGGACAGATCACGGCGATCGACTCCACTCAGTGAACGAGCCGTCTGGGATGGCCCTAAATTACAGCCATAACAAAAGGCGATGGCGAGATAACGAGCGACCGGATGATCGAGTTTGCTGGCGTGTCCTGACAAGGGAGCAAAAAAGCGTGTCCAGTTGAGCCACTGTTCGGTATGCATCACGGCATGAAGAATGCTAATGGGCTTGAGACGCTCGGCAACGATCCGCTCCAGCAGTGCAAGTCCCTCGAGGTCAACCTGTTTGGCGAGTGGATGTAAGATCAATTCCCCTTTTTCAAAGGACAGGTACTGATTTGAGGGGAAGCCCTCATCCGTTTGCTGTATGCGGGTGTGCAGCCAGTCCCGCAGCGAGGCGACAAACGCCTTTCCGTCGGTCGGGAGGGCCACCTGCGTGCCATACATCTCAAGCTGCAGGGCATACTCCTCCCATGAGATCAATTGCTCGCGATAGTCCGCATACTGGTCACTCCCCTCGACGTAGAGATCGCCCGATTTGAGATCCCAGAGGAGCTGAGAAAAGACGGCGATCTCGAAGTGCCGCCGCAGGACTTTGTCGGGACAACTCTCACGCTTGCTCTGCCCGGTCATGAACTTCCACCAGGTGTCCGAGGCCCAGGAGAGGTCAACCAGGGGAAGGCGTTGTTCCTCCGGGGTTCCTGGATTCTGCACCGTCGCGGTGATTACCCAGTCTCCACGACAGCCCTCGTGGGCCTTGAGAAAGACGATGGCCTCTTCCAGGCTGCGATCCTGGCTACTCGATCGGAATTCCATAGCCGAGAGCAGACGGAAAAGCTGAGCACGATGACCTTTGTAGTAGGACCAGAGAAAGGGCTGGTAATTGTTGCCGACATGCGCCAGGTGTTCCTCACAGTCCTGGAGGATCTTCGCCGCCCGGTCCCCAATGACCGACTCCATGGCCGCCAGGCGCTCCTCGGAGGTGCCTTCTTTGCCATAGGCTGTGACCAGGTCGCGCAGCGTGAGCACCAACGCATCGGTTCGAGCCTGGTGCTTAACCCGATAGAGTTCGAGCGCGTCTTTGCCTTTCTGATGGATCGCGAGCATACGCTTGATAAACATCTCCGCCAGGTCATCGAGCGCTCCGGCGGACTGCACCTGCACGAACGCTGCCGCCAGCGTGAGCCGCTTGTGAGGCTCCAGGTCTTTCATCTCGGTCGCGTCCAGGGCTCGCGCCTCGGTGGCCAGCTGCTTGACTTTGCCCTCAGCGAGGTCCTCGAACAGGCGAGGAGGAAGCAGTTTCCGCTGCTCGGAGATGACAAACAGGTGGTCAATGAGGTCACGTAGATGCGTGAGGGTAGGGCTGGCAGGTTCTTGTTTGAGCTGTTCCCAGCCAGAGAGACGAGCGCCATCCTCGACCACGAAGAGCGCATCCAACGCGGCTCTTGCCTCTTGCGGGATGGCCTGAGAGATCCGGCGGTAGAGGCCGCGCGTCGTCATGGCTCGTACATGATGGGCCGCTTTGTCCAGCGTGGCAAAGGGAGGGAGTTCAAAGCACTCCTTGGCGAGTTCTTCCAGGGCCACGTTGATCAGGTCGGCCAGGTCTTCTTTGGTTCTGGCAGCCTCGATCATGGCCTTGAGCAGACACGTGCGCGCGGCAGAATCATACGGTTTGAGCTGTTGCGCGGCCCGGATGAGGGGAATGTGCCGTTGCCTCGTTCCGCTGCTATCGTAGCTGTCCAGGTCAGAGACATCGAGGTGGGGATCAATGAGCCTGGCAATATGCTCGAGAATGGGAACGGGAACCTCACTGAGAGGAATGAAGCGCCCCAGGCGCTGATAGGTTTTGAGCAGCACAAGAAAGCCTACCTCAGCAACACTGCCTTTGGTGGAACGAGCCGCCAGAAAGCGTTCCGCAGGGGTGGGGGTATAGACCTCGGCCAGGTCTTTCGCGGTCAGGTTTCGCTTGAAGCGGGGATAGGCTGTGCGTTCAATCGCCGTCATGGATTTCGACGTTTCGCTACAAGATCATTTCAGCTAGACACAAGCATTGATTTCTGCTACTATAGCAATGTGGTAGTCGATGCGGCAATTTCGTAGGACTTTTTTCTGCTAACGTTCCCGCTATCCCTCGAAAGGCATTTCTGCTAGGGTTGTTGGCACGAGTTAGAAGACAAGGCGGTACATGAAGCGGACGGCACATCCACCACTCTCACCTGCAGGCCTTGAGGCACTGGCTTCCTATGAGCACTGGTTGCGCGAGCGAGAAGATCTCACCCCCGCATCCATTCGCAATTACCTGAGCGATCTGCGCCACTTCATCGCCTGGTATGAAACGGAGCGAGAAGCTCAGGCCAACGACTGCTTTACACCACAGGGAATTACCACTCCAGCTCTGACGGGGTATCGGACCTATTTGCAGACCGTGCAACGACAGAAACCGGCCTCGGTCAACCGTTCCCTCATCAGCTTGAAGCGCTACTTCGGGTGGGTCTCACAGCAGCACCTCATCACCTATGATCCTTCCGTCGCCGTCAAACTCGTTGGACAAGAGGATATCGCCCCTCGCCATCTGGACGATCAAGAAGAACAGCGGCTCCTGGTAGCTGTCACGAAAGCAGGAAACCTGCGGGACCGCGTCCTCATTGTCCTCTTGTTGCACACAGGACTGCGAGCGCGAGAAATCTGCCGACTCCGGCGTGACCAGGTGAAACTGGGCAAGCGGAGCGGCTTCCTCGAAATCATTGGGAAGCGCAACAAATATCGCGAGGTGCCACTGAACGCGACTGCTCGCAAAATGCTGGAGGAGTATCTTCCCACCCTCCCGCCTGACGCTGTCTTCCTTTTTCCATCAGGCAAGACGAAAGAGGCACTGTCAGAACGCGCCTTGGGCTATATCGTCAAAAAATACGCGCACGTAGCAAAGCTCCTCGATGTCAGTCCTCATGATTTGCGCCACCGTTTCGGCTATCGCATGGCTGAGTCCGTGCCGTTGCATCGATTAGCACAGATCATGGGGCATGATTCATTAGACACGACCGAATTGTATATTCAAGGCACCAAGCACGATTTGCAGCCAGCTGTCGAGACCATTGCCTGGACGTGAAGAGAGATCGCCTATGCAGGACAACATCATCGTCTTTCCGGAGCCCCCGCCAGGTGACAAAGCCCAGCTTGCCACACCTCCCCTCCCTGTCTCGCCTACAAAGCTCGTTGGCCGTGAGCACGAGGTGCAGGCTCTTCGCGCGTTGCTCTTGCGCCCAGACGCCCGCCTGCTCACCCTCACCGGCACGGCTGGAGTGGGCAAAACGCGCCTCGCGCTCGAGGTCGCCCGGGAACTGGTGCATGACTTCGCCGATGGCGTTCACGTAGTCTCCCTCGCTCCCATCAGCGATCCCGCACTCGTCATTCCTACCATCGCGCACCGCTTGGGGCTCGCCGAGAGCGGATCGCAGCCGTTGCTCGAACTGCTCAAGACCTCGCAGCGCGACAAGCACCGGCTCCTGTTGCTGGACAACTTCGAGCACGTCATCCAGGCCGCAACCCTGCTTGCTGAGCTGTTGGAAGCCTGCCCCACTGTCAAGATCCTGGTCACGAGCCGCGAGGTGTTGCGCCTGCGGGCTGAACACCGATTCGCCGTCCCACCCCTCGCGCTCCCAGACCCCAAGCACCTCCCAGATGACCGATCGCTCGCACACGTTCCGGCGGTGGACCTCTTCATCCAACGGGCACAGGCCATCCGATCTGATTTTTACGTGACGGCGGACAATGCTGCGACTATCGCCGAGATCTGTCTTCGACTCGATGGGTTGCCGCTGGCCATCGAACTGGCGGCAGCTCGCATCAACTTGCTCCCACCACAGGCCCTCCTGGCCCGGCTTTCGCAGCGCTTGACCGTCTTGACCAGCGGCGCACGGGATGTGCCAGAGCGGCAGCGAACCTTACGCAATACCCTTGCCTGGAGCTATCAGCTTTTAGATGCGAAGGCCCAACGCCTCTTCCGTCGCCTCTCCGTCTTCGTAGGCGGCTGCACCTTAGAGGCGGTCTGTGCCGCTCTTGATGCCGAGACCACAGCGGTCTCGGTGTTAGATGGAGTGGCCTCCCTCGTTGACAAAAGTTTGCTGCACCAAACGGAGCAAGTGGATGGTGAGCCACGCTACGTCATGTTGGAGACGATCCGCGAGTATGGATTGGAGTGCCTGCAAGCGTGTGGGGAGCTGGAGGCAGTGCGTCGTGCACATGCGGCATATTATCTGCGACTTGCAGAAGCGATGGAACCGTTGATCAGGGCAGAACAGGTACAGTGGCTGGACCAGCTCGAGCGAGAGCATGGGAACTTGCAGGCCGCACTGAGCTGGTTGATCACGTCTGAAGAGAGGGAGCTCGCCTTGCGGTTCGGCGGGGCCCTGTGGCAGTTCTGGCGGAGGCATGGCCATTTGAGTGAGGGGTACGGCTTCCTGGAGCGCACGCTTGCGGACTCCGAAGGAACTGCAGCACCCATACGGGCGAAGGCGCTCATCGGTGCCGGGGTGCTCGCAGGTGAGCTAGGGAACTATGCACAGGCAGAGATCCTCTGTGAAGAAGGCCTGAGGCTCTCTCGCGATCTTGAGGACCCTCGGAGCATTACCACCTCGCTCTGGATGCTGGGACGTGTGGCCTACCATAAGGGCGAGTATGTAGTGGCGCGTTCACTGGTGGAGGAAGCGCTCGCGGTCGCTCAGCAGGTAGGCAGTTCCTGGGAGATGACCCACGCACTCGACACCTTGACCTTTATTGCCTATGATGAGGGAAAGTACGAAGAAGCATGTGCGCGAGGTGAGGAGTGCCTAGTACACGCAAGGCGGGCAGGCGACAACAAAGCGATTAGGAACGCGCTATTTATCCTGGGACTGGCGCATGTGACTGCAGATAACCAGGTGAGAGGCATCACCTTGCTCGAAGAATTCGGTGCGCTCGCCCGCGCAGCGGGTGATGAAAGGGACCTTGCCTGGGCGCTCGTCTTTCTCGGAGGATTGAGGACCTGTTTTCTCGATGCGGGTGCCTCAGGACGCATGCTGTTGGAGGAGGGCTCGATGCATGCCAGGAGGGTAGGAGATCAGGAAGTCATCGTGAATGCCGGCTATTGGCAGGCCCTCGATGCCTTTATGCAGGGCGACTATCCAGTGGCACGAGCATTGCTAGAGGAGTCCCTGAGCGTGGTCATGCGGGGGGTGTCCCATGGCAATTTTGTGCTTGTCCGCTGCCTGGAACTCTTGGGAGAAGTCGTCGCCGCCCTGGGAGAGCCAGTATGGGCAGTGCACCTCTGGGGAGCGGCCGAGGCCCTGCGGACAAGCACCGGCCTGGCCATACCGCCGGGCGCGCTCATCATCTATGAGCAATTTACCGCGTCCGTATGCATCAAACTGGGTGAGGAAGCGTTTCAGGCAGCACTGGCCGAGGGACGTGGCATGACACTTGAGCAAGCCCTTACCGCACAAGGACAAGTGGCCAGACCTGAACCGCGTTCCAACACACCAACGGGAACTCCCGCTGGAACACTCTCATCTCCACCAACGTCCCCTGAGGGATTGACCCCTCGCGAGAGAGACGTACTGCGACTGCTGGCACAGGGCTTGACCAGCGCGCAGATTGCCGAGCAACTCGTCATTGGGGTGGTCACCGTCAATTTCCATGTGCGCTCAATCTACAGCAAGCTGGGAGTTTCCTCCCGGAGTGCGGCGACTCGCTATGCCATCGAACACAAATTGGTGTGAGACTTCCCCATCCTCAGATGCGTTCCCTGGTATAGCTTGGCTCAAAGCAAACATCATCGCTCCTGACACTTCTCCCTCTTCATCCTGCCTGCTTTCTCACCGTGACAGCCTCCCCCTCAAAACTGACGGGGCAGCCCGAGCTGAGTGGCCGCTCCTCTTCGGGGGAGAATCCCTCAGTTCTGACGGCGCATTCTCGGCCAACATGAGCTAGACTTGTGAGCAGAACGACGCGGTCGAGACGCAGCAGACAGGGAGCACGCCATCATGGAAGAACGCAGAGGCGCGGCCTTCGCTAGCACTGAGCAGCTCACGATCATGGGCAGGCAGCTGCACCCAGGCGATCGGGCCCCCGACTTCCGTCTGGATTACCTGGATCTGGCGGATGTGGCCATCCGCACGATTTCCCTGGCTGACTCGGCAGGAATGGTCCGTCTGCTCAACGTGGTGAACAGCCTGGAGCGCCCGGTCTGCCAGCGAGTGACGCGACGGTGGGAGGCTCTGTGCGCAGCGTTGCCACCCGATGCGTGCATCTATACCGTGAGTAGGGACTCGCCACAGCTGCAAGCTCGTTGGCAGGACACCGCAGGCGTTTTGCACCAAGTCCTCTCTGCCCATCGCAGTGAGCAATTCGGGCAGAACTATGGGGTGTGGATCAAGGAGTGGCGACAGCTCGCACGAGCCGTCTTTGTGCTTGATCGAAACAACTGCATCGTCTACGCCGAGTACGTCGCCGATCAGCTTGGTGAGCCAGACTACGTAGCGGCTCTGCAAGCGGTTTAGCAGGCCGCTTACTGGAGCATGTAACCGGAAAGTTGTAGGTTTCTGCTTATAGAAAAAAGCGGAAAGGAGTACTGCTGATGCCAGAGTGGATGATTTATGGCGCGAATGGTTACATGGGCGAACTCATTGCCCGCGAGGCGAAGGCGCGCGGGTTGCAGCCCATATTGGCAGGACGTAATGCCAGAGCGCTTACCAAGTTGGGCCAAGAACTGGGCTGCGAAATACGCATCTTCGACCTGACTGACCCGGCGGCCATTGTGCAGCAGCTGGCAGGCATTGATGCGGTGCTCCACTGCGCCGGGCCTTTCTCGGCCACCAGCCAGCCCATGCTTGACGGCTGCCTGCGCACGAGCACCCATTATCTGGCTATTGCGGGCGAAATCGCCGTCTTCGAGGCAATTTTTCGTCGGACGGAGGAGCTGGAGCAGGCCAAGATTGTCGCGCTGCCGGGAGTAGGCTTCGATGTCGTCCCGACCGATTGCTTGGCTGCACTCCTCAAGCGGCAGTTACCGGATGCCACCCACTTGCGCCTGGCGTTTGCGTCCAAGTATGGCCGGACGAGTCGCGGAACCATGAAGACGCTGATCGAGCTCATCGCCCAGGGCTGCAAGATGCGCCAGGATGGCAACATTGTCGAGGTCACTCCCAAGCTGGCGCAGATTCCTTTTGGGAATCAGGTGTTGCCAGCGATACGCATCAACTGGGGTGATGTGTCCACCGCCTATTACTCGACCGGGATTCCCACCATCGAGGTCTATGTCGGTGGCACCAAGTCGGTCAAGCAGGTACAACAGTCGTATCGGCTGCGCCGCCTGATGAAGACAGGACCTGCGCAAGCCGTGCTCAAGGGGATCATCACCCGGACCATGACGGGGCCAACCGAGGCTGAGCGGGAGAGCGACGAAACCTTGGTCTGGGGCGAGGTCACCAACGCGGCGGGCCAGCAGGTCGTGCTAAAGCTGTGCACCCCAGAAGGCTACAACTTGACCAAGGATGCGGCGGTCACGGCGGTGGTCACCCTGTTGGAGCGTGGCTTGCCACCTGGCGCCTACACGCCGTCGCTGGCCTTTGGGCCGGAGTTTGTGTTGGGGCTCCGTGGCGTCGTGGGTCCGACAAAGGCATGAGCCGCAGTCTCAGATCAGCGACGAGTGTTTAGCAGTGCCCGCTCCAGGCTCCCTCTGGCAGTCACTAAGCGCTCAAGAGTCGAGATGGCATGCTCTCTGCCGGAAAGATGTGTGACGTAGTTGAGGCCTGGGATGATCCCCAGACCCCGAATGCATGAGAACAAACTCTTCTACGAAAGGAGATCTTACATGGAAACTGGACTCCAGGGGCAACTGAAGAAAAGTCAGCTCCCCTCTGCAATGGGCGATCTGTTCCCGAAGAGGCCGGAGGCCGATCATCTCTGGTGGTGGAAGGACAGTGACGTCGTCTCCATTACCTACCTGACGCCTGAGGCAGCTGCGGCAGCAGTGCTGCCATCCGAGTTCAGCCTGCCGCGGGCTCCTGTAGAGGGCCTGACGGTGGCCACGCTGACGTTTGGGAAGTACCGTAGCAGCACGCTCGGTCCGTACAATGAGGTGTTCCTGCAGGTTCCCTGCCTCTACAAGGGCCAGCTGTACTTCTATATCCCTTCCATCTACGTGACCAATGACGGGGCTCTGGCGAGCGGGCGCGAACTGTTTGGCTTTCCTAAGCAACTCGCCACCATCGAGCTGGACTCCTCGGGTGCAAGTATCAGTGGCTCTCTCGAGCGTCACGGGGTGCGGGTAGCCAGTATCAGCTTCAAGCAAGGGAATATGCTCTACTCTGTGCCCCTGCCGACGAAAGAGAAGGTAGCTCTGTCCCCGCCCTTTGACCAGATGATCGTGCTGCCGGAGCCGATCGGCAGGCCGCAGGGGTTTCCGTTCCGGGTAGCCACCACTCGGTTCATCCCCGACGGTATCGCTCCTCAACATATCGAGTCGCTCTGGAAGTTGGAGCAAGGGGCCGTCTGGGCCGGAGAGGGCAGCATTGAGTATGCCCCATCGGACGCCGAGCCGGGAGCTTCGCTCCCGGTGGTGGGAGTGCTCCCTTCCATCCTGTTCAGAGGCGATATGGCGTGTTACGGCGGCCAGGTGCTCACGGAAATGGAATAAGTCGTACTGGTCCCAAGGGCTTGCTGAAAGAGGCCTGATCATCATTCATCAGGCCTCGCTCATTTTCTACAATGTCCATGTGATCAGTGAGGTCTTAGAACAACTCAATCAAGAAGGGGCAGAACTGGATGAGCAGGCAGTAGGAGCGCTGTCTCCGTTGTAAACGCTACTTGAAGACTGGCTCATCCTCGAATTTAGGGATTTTAGAATTGCAGAGCTATTTCTTCTCAATTTGAAATGACTTCTGGAGCAAAGATACCATGTCGGAGCTTTTGCATAAGCTCATCCGTTCCCCAAATGTGAGGATGATCCAATCTTTCAATGGCGATCACACTTCCGCATCTTCGCCAGCGCATTAACTGCTTTGGAGAGTATCAACTCGATCTGACGCAGCCACCCCGTGCCCTGAATTATGATATTCAAGTCATTACCATTCCTGCGAAAAAAGGAAAAGTGGTCAAGATGGTTGCGACGGCAGCGCAAAAACGAGCCACGCAGAAGCGGAGAAAGAAGAAAATGGCACATCAGATGAAACTTTTCTAGAGAGCACTATCGCATATTACCAATTTTCACGAGTATTTGAGATTTTTGCTGTCCAAATGGCTGCCCCAGGAAGAAATCCTTGCCATATCCCCAGATCGGTTCCCCCTTATGACACATCAAACAAAGGTGGCTGTATGACCAAAATGCGGCTTTTGCGTTTTCTGCGGCGAGACCGAGGCTGATCACGGATGATCACAAACCACTCAACTTCGCCAGGTTGCCACAGCTCTAATTGTGCAGATTGGTAGCGATGATCATAGAGACGTGGATAGCCAACGCGGGTAAAATTGTGATCATCTGGTGCCCACTCTACAGAGTACCGTGAAAGCCGCTCCTGGTTGTAGTCAAGCGTGAGCACATCTTGAAAGATATCGACCTGGACCGTTTCCCCTGCCAGATTCCGCTCGCCATAAAGCAAGAAGTTTCTGAAGCGTGCGTAACCTGCCTTGTTCAGTCGTCGCGTTTCGCACATAGCAGAGAATGCCATGTACACCAGCTCCGGCTCTGGCTGCACACCCTTAATCCATTGAAGGACAGCAGCAGGACTATGGCAGTTGTCATCGCGGTTTTCGTGAGCGAGATGGCGCTGGAAATTGTAGTCCTTCATCCATTTATCGTGAGCTGCCAGCAAATCTTCCCAGGTGTGTGCTTTTTCAAACGACCAATCAGCCATACGTCTTTGTACACCAAATGCCGCTTCTATATAGTTTTGATAGGGTCGTCCCTTCTTAATCTCTTTCTTCTCGATTCCAAGCTGCTCACACATCCAGCGTGTATCGTGAGAGGTAAAGATGGTGCCATTGTCCGAAACGAGTACCTCTGGCACACCGAAATGACGTATGGCATCATAGAGAACCGCAAAGAAAGCCTCATTATCTTGCTTGCGAGAAATGGCAGAGGCGAGAATAGCACGTGAAAAATTCTCTAAAACGCTAATACAATAAATCATGCCTCCACCAAGACGATGCATGTCAAGATAGCGAATGTCAACTGACCAATACTGATGCCTCCGTCCGGCTCTAAAAGGCATATCAGCCTTTGGGCGTGGCTTACGTGGTACTTGGAGGTGATACAGTTTCCTGTTAATTGAAAGGTAGCGACCACACGTTGCACGAGAGATTTTAATGCCCATCTGCTCTAATGCTGCGCTAACGCGGTACGCGCCAATATCAGGATTGTCTGAAAGCTTCTTGATTTCTTGAATGGTAGAAATATCGACCTTCCTGAGTTGCTTGCGTGCATGCGACTTGTCAGCCATCCCTGCAAACTGTTCTTCGGCAAACCGCCTGATAATAGCGTGGACGGTCGTTCTGCTCACGTCCAGGTATTCAGCGATGGATTTGGCATTCCATCCGTCTACATGCAATCGCATGACGGCTCGCCGACGCTGCTCCCCATCTGACATCTCTGCATAGCGTGGATACCGGCGCTCTGTAGTAGATGGCTTGGGGCCAGAGGCCAAAATGAGCTTAATGGTCGCGGGAGCTGGCTTGCGATTGAATTTGACGAAACAGATAGTTGCAAGCTCATGTGGACGAAACGGATATTGAGCATAGAGGTCTACGATTTCCTGTCGGATGTCAGGGGGAAGTGAACGTTTATCCAGCTTAGGAACGGGCGGTGGTGGTTCTGGTGGCAGCAGCGAAGCCATACCAGCTTGGTCAAACAAATTGGCGCGGTAATAGATGGTGCGAGGTGAGACGCCTGTTTCTGCGCCTCGCTCCTTTGGCGTCTGGCCCCAAAGGACGACGGGTCTTATCACTTCATAATTGATCTGCGCTGTATCTTTGAGCAGTGGTCGGATCTGCTGCCAGTCGTGGGTAGGTTCGCGGCGCTCATATCGACGTTTGGGCATGGAAGACCCCTCTTCAAGTCTTCAACTACAGTGAACTCTCCTGAAGAGTATATTACCTGGTTTCTGTTGTCCAGACAAGGAAAATTTGTCCCAGGTCACAATTTTATCGCAATGGATACTTTCAATATGTGTAAACAATCATGTGAGTCGGTGTCATCTGGTGAAACAGTTTTGTAGTAGCCGCATCGGTAGCAGCAATCTACCCGTCCATCGAAGAGCACAACCACCTGTGCCAAAGTGAATCTTCGGCAGCCAGGGCAACGTCTTCTGCCTTTGTTGGTCGGCAAGGCTCGTTTTCGCTCTGACATTTCACTCCCCCGGATCGTCTCACGACCACTTCCCCACTTCCTCCCCCGGATGCACTTTCAGACCTCTCTTTTTGGGCAGGTACGGCAGGTATTACAGGGACGCTACGCTCAAAATCTGGACAAGAGGGGTCGCAGAAGAGAAGTGGGGAAGTGGTCGGGGTGTGACCAACCTCCTCGTCAGGTGTCTCTCCTGCCGACTGGTTGGCCTCCTTCTATGGAAGTGGTGGTGGTGCTGGTTTTCGCTGGGCCGCCTGGAGCTTTTTGGTGGTGACGTTGGAGGCAAAGACCGCAATCGTCGCCGGAAATCTTCTGTCCAAGAGCTGCACGCCCTCGACGATCAAAAGATCCTCAGCATCTTTGATGGCCTCTTCAACTTTGCGCCATTGCCTGGTCGCGATGTAAACCACAAACAAGGTTGGTTCGATCTGATCGAGTGCTGGGATAGGCAGTCCTTTAGGCAGTGCTGGTAATTTCGGCTTTTGCTGCATGGTGGTGACCACGCACTGACCTTGTTCCCTGATCTTGCCAGGTCTCCCGATGAGCGTTACTTTCACGTTGCGCACCTCTCCTCTTTCTGACATTGCGATCTCGGCCAGCACGTCGATACGATCTTCCCAGGCGAACGGTGGTACGGCTGGTTTCGCCTCGGGGGCTGCCGGGGGGGTCATTCCCTTTGCTTCCTCAGACTCCTTTGGCTGTATTTTTTTCTTGAGATGTGGAGGGAGCCTCTTCGGAAAAATGTGCTTCGTAATCTCTGGCGGTGCTTCGGTTTTCACCAGGAAAAAGAAGACGCCACCGGTGGTACGCTGGCGAGATTGATCTGGAAGCATCAGACCGCCAGCACGTTCGATCGAGAGCGTTTTCGCGACGAAGCGCAGCGCCTCGTCACGACCCAATTTCTTCACGACCTTATAGATCGTCCTGCGCGGTGCGGCCTCGGTTTCGCCTAACTCCCGTGCTATTTGCTCGGCTACCTCTCTGCGTTGTTCGTGGAGTACACGTTGTGCATCGCTGTCGTGCTTATCCATACGTTCCTCCTCAAGTGTTGGCGTTACCCGTTCCGACATTGTATTTCTCCCATTTATGGCTTGTCAATGACGCTCGCCGCGCCAGCGGTACGTGCTATGCCTATTATACTCATCCGCCTCTGTATTTCAAGGAAACTGGAGAGATGGAGGACTTTTATTCTGGTTTCCTGGACGAATGGCTTGCCATGTATCCAGTCTACCAGAAGTACAGAAGGCCAGAAATATGGCAAACCCGATAGCCAGAGAGCTGGAAAGCTGGTTCTCTGGCTCGCCAGAAAGCTGGAAAGCCGGAAAGCCTGTTCTCCATATTCCGTGCCTCACTCTGCACTTTTTGCCGCTCAAAGTGGTTTACAGCTTGCCGTGTAAGTGGGTGATGCATGCAAAATGCAACGGTACAGGCTTATCCCGTACTTACCCGTACCTGTGCGAGATCGTAGCAATAAGGCGGCGAACACATGATACCAGTACGGGACTTGCTAGGGCAAGTACGGGAGGTAACCGTACTCATGCCACATTTGAAAGAAGGAGCGGTTCTCACATGTTTTACAACCCCTATACGACCTACCCCTACGGACACGACTACGGAAACAGCAAAACCTGCGGCGTGAGCTGGATCGGCAATCAGCAGTATGCTTTGGATATGCCTTCCGCGCTCGCTGAGGGGAGTTATGAAGCCTTGCAAGCAAAGGTTACTTCAACCTCATCTGCGAACCTGGGCGCGATCCTCAATCAGCGTGCCCACACTCTCCAGGTCAATGGCAAGTCATACTACGTTGGTAACCTGGCCATTGAGCAGCATCCAAATGCAGAGATTGCCGATCTCACCTCGCGCGGTGATGTGTCCCGTTACTGGTCAGAGCGCAACCTGGCGCTCCTGCTGTCCACGTCGGCATCGCTCATCCGCGATGCTGAGTACGGTCTGGCTGTTGTGGCGAACCTGCCTATTGCGACTCACAACGAGGTGAACACGAAGGCGGTGAAGGCCGCACTCGATGGAGATCATGTGTTTTTCCTGGATGGGGTCAAGCGCACTGCCCACATCCGCGTGATGAAGACCGTGATGGAAGGCGCTGGTGCCAATATCGCCTTTGGTCCTGGCGGCCAGAAGAAAGTGGGTGTGGTCGATATTGGCGGGCGCACGACGGATGCCTATCTGGTGACCGGTCAATTGCCCGTGATGGACAAGTGCAAGAGCCTGGATGTCGGTGTTGAATCGGCGTTTGACGCGTTGGTGTCTGCCTTTGAAAACGAATTCCGCTATCCGCTCTCGGCCTCAGACGCACGCCTCGTCCAGGAATGCTACGTGCATGGGAAACGCTACGACACCATTGCGACCATTGCCAATGCTGAGGTGGACCCACAGCGCATCGATGATCTCGTTGATGAGATCCTGCGTGGAACCGGGAAGCAGATTACCGGATTCCTCAAACGCGCCTGGTCCAGCTCGCTGGCGACAGATGTGGTGGTTTCTGATGCGCAGTCGATCTTGCTGATCGGAGGGGGAGCGTACTACTTTGAGGAAGATATCAAGCCACTTTTCAGAAAGCGTCTGTCCGTTCCTCAGTCCCCAGAATTTGCCAATGCTGCTGGCTACGCAAAGTTGGCACTGCATTACTTACAGCGTGATCTGCGCGTTCAGCAAGTCTCATAGGTGGTGTGATGGCGAAAAACCATGAGAAGTTTGAGTACTTTGATGTCGCCGTGCCGCTTACCAACACGTTGCTCCTGGGCTACCTGGAAGAGAACTATAAAAACACCAACACTCCAGGAAGCCAGATGCTCGTGCAGTTGGCGACGGAGCGGGTGAAACAGATCTGTGGCGATGGGCAGTCCGCGTCGTTATCCGCGCTCGGACCTCTGCAAGCGATGATGACATCGATGTTTTCGGCCATGCCGCAGCAGGTCGGAGCCGCTGTGACGAATGGAGCTTCTCCTATGAAATCCACAACGGCTGTCCAGCCTCTTGGCTATGATCTCATGCAGAGCGGTGCGGCGGCGGATGATATGGATAGTGCCTTTGGCGATCCTGATTAACCCCTCTTGGCTTTGTATGCTGGTTTCGTATGGCTTTCTGTATTGCCAGAAAACCAGTTTTCTGGAAAAATGTAGAAAGGTTTCCCCTATGCATGCGTATCAAAGAATCATCCGCGCACTCCTGTCCTGGCGCTATCTCGTAATGGTCGCTGTGCCGCTTAATCTGTTGGCGGCTGTACCGATGCTGCTTGCGAAAATCGATCTCGATCCGTTCTTGCTGATACTCGCCTGCACGAACCTAGTTGTTATCGTTGCGCCTTGCTTAGTAGATCGCACACACTTTATTGAAGGCCCATTCAATTCTGGAAATCCAGAATGCCAGTAAACTGGTTTTCTGTAATGCGTTTTCTAGTGCTGGTGGCGTGCGTTTGACGCCACAAGGATCAGGAAGTGCCGTATGCATTGTAGAAATCCCCTTGTTGATCGTCACCGTGCGCAAGCACTCAAGATAGCCCAGGCTGTGCTTCAACGCCGACTTCGTACTCCGGCGAAGGTTGACTCCTTACGTGCAGAGGAACTGGAAGCCCTGCAAGAGAGCGAAGTCGAGGTGAGGCATTGCCTCTCTCTTGCTCCTCGCCGACGGCAACTGCGCCTGCCCCACTCCACTCGTAGGAGCGTGTCACAGGCCCAGGTGGTTCTGTAGAAAGATTGATCTCTCGATCCGGCAGCTCGTGGACATCAGAGGTTCTGGGGGCTGTCGCAGTGGGGAGAGCAATGGCGCACATTCCCTGTTTTCAGGAGTATTGCACCGTAGTCGAATCTCTCGTAGCTTGGTCATCTCATAGCGCTTTTCGATGTTGGAATCCTTGTTTTCTGGATTACAGGAAAACAAGGAATATGGAAAAACAGAAAACCAGAAATAATGAAGGGAAACCGTCAATCGTCGGATAAGACCTTGGTCGTGAAAATGTGCGCTCTTTGTGGAGTCCGCGTAGCTCGGCCAGGGTTCTTGTTTCTGCCATTAGAACGTGGTCCCTGGTATCCCTGCTGCTGGGTATGTGCGCATCTGCCGAAGCCTGAATTTGATGCGGCAGTGGATCGCTTTCTGGCATCTCTGGTTCGCCAGAAAACCAGAAAAGTCTTTAGTAGTGCCACCCTGGATACTGGAGGAGCGCACTAGTCCTTCCTGAAGAGGAGTTGTCCATGTCAATAAAACCTGGCGCGATCTTGTGCTTCTTTGTGAGTATTGTCTTCGTGACACCGTTTCTTGTCTCGCTTGGCTGGAGCGCCACTGCGATCATGGTCGCTCTCCTGATCCTGGCCGCAGGCATCTATGTTGCCGAACGCGAGGTGAACGCACTTCGGCTCCACTTTGCCCGGCTTCGAGAGGCCGCGATCCAACTCGACCCCTCTCTGGCGACGCGGCCAGATGGTTCGGTGCCGATCACCTTCATCCCTTTGTTGCTCCTGGCGGCGATGCTGGCGATCAACGCCTTCATCGCGCTGATCGCCGGTCCCCTGTGGTGGGTGATATGTCTGCTCGCGAACATGGTCCTTGGCAGTTGCGGAGTTGCCTTCGCCTTCAGTCGCCTGCAGGTGTTGCAGGTGAAAGACCGCTTGAAGTTGCTCTACTTGCAGTTCTGTTGTGCGGGCGCGGCCTTTGGCGGGCTGCCACTCCTCCTCCAATTGGAGGGGGCTCCGTCATGGCTGATCAGCTCGCTGGTCGCGTTCTGCTATGCCTTCGTTGCCAGCATGATCTTGCTGCGCTGCTTGATCTGGTTGAACCTCCCGTGGATCTGGCGGTTCATACGCATGCTGTACATCGTCTCCTGCATGCATCGCGATGCTTCAACATCGCTGCGGCCACAGGAACCGCCAACAGTCGAGGCGGCTGATGGGCTGGCACCAGGCACATCGGTAGCACTCTCTGTTGCGCTGCATATCGTGGCACCTGCTCAAAGCTTGAAGCAAGATCCAGAGATGTCGTTCCCACTCTACCAGCAGGGCTACCAACCCACAACGGCCTTTCAGCCGCTGGCTGAAGAGGTCTCTGCGTACTCATCGCAAGAGGTGGGCCAGGAAGCGTATGAGCGGCCTGAAGCAGCTTACCCAGATATGCAACGACCACAAACGTAGCGTGTTAGATCGCGCGTTGGCTGACCGCTCGTTCCTTGTCAGCCAGGTTGATGCTTGTCCCTCGGTGTGAACTGAGAGCCAGGCATGAGCCTTTTCTCTGGGCTCGACTGCCAGTATTCGTGGCATATCTGAAGCCGTAAAGCTGGTTTTCTGGTTTTCTGGCTCTCTGGTATTCCTCTGCGCCAGAAAACCAGAAAATTAACATCTTGTTGAGAATACCTTTGTAGGAGAGGAGACGTATGGATAGACAAAAAGCCGAGAGCCGTACCCTGGAGAAACGTGAAGGCTGTCTCTGGTTCGGTGCCAGGGTCGCAACGGTGCTGCCAACACCGGTGCCTGCGGTTCTTCTCATTAGCGTTGATGAACAGCCGGACGTCGCCTATGACGCGACGCACTTTATCAAGTCCACAGAGCACTATATCTCATCCAGTGAGTTGTTGCAGGTAGCGACGGATGGGCACGGCCTCACCGACGAGCAAGCTGGGGGACTCCTGGCCGGACTCATAGGGACGAGATATGCACTGGCTCACCTTGTGGAAACATTTGACCAGGCGCAACTTGCGCCGGTAATTGATCGATTGCGAGGCACGGAGGCATGGAGCGCTGCGCTTAGCTACGCACGCTACGTGCTCGACCGGTCTCGCGTGATTCTGGACCCTGACGTTGATAGTCTCATATATGAACAGGAGCAGGCATGAAGCGCACAAAATCTCGCGCGGTCCGGCAAGGGTCGACGACCGTCTTGCAGCCGCAGCAAACCCAATCGTTGGTTGTCCCGAGTGCTGGCGATGGATATGGTGGCGATGGATATTATGACCAGCAGTACCAGCAGGCTCCGATGGATGATGGTGAAGATCCAATGTTGCACCCACCGCTCTGGTTATTCATCCTCGGCGGAGCAGAGGTCCTCTGGGGTGCCATTACCAATTTATTCCAGGTGTTCACGAGCGTGACGGGCATCTTGGGCTGGCAGCAACACGAGTTAATGGATGCGTATGGCTATGCGAGAGCTGGCCAACTCATCTTGAACAGGAATATGGGACTCCTTTTGGTTGCCCTGGTCTTGGGAGTCGGCTCGCAAATCGGTATCCAGGCATTTACCCAGCAAATCAAGAAGGCTTGGAAGCAGAAGCGGGTTCTGGAGCACGAGAGCACGAAGCAGGCCATTGTAGAAATCGCCAGCGATCTGTCCTTCGGCCAGGTGATCGGCTACGCCAGTCTTCTGGTCTGCTGCTTCTCCGATTACCTGTTTGTGACGCAGGTCGATAGTAGCGGTACCATTGGCACCTACGTCATCATGACCTTCTGGGCCCTACTCCTGGCAGGTAGCTCAACCTACATCATGCATGATGGCATCCAGCGTATCTATAGCGGCATCCTGGCGCTGCGTGCCTGGCGGCTCTGGCAAGATGCGCTCAAGGCACATTTTGAAGAGCTGGCGCGGCAGTATCAACAGTAGTCCTCGTGAGCCTCGACACGCGGTTTTCTGGAAGGGAGCCGCGTGTCAGTCTTTCTCCGCACGCTTTTTGAAAGCGTGTGTATGCATTTTTTAAAACTCTCTCGATCCGGTCTTTCGGCCATCTGCTGGTAGCCTGTACGGTCTCACAAATATTGGGCCAAATGCCCCAGGAGAGGCACGTTCTACCGCAATTATTGAGCAGATTCCTCCATAGTTATGGAGGGAAGCCCAACTTATTACCAGAAATAGTGAGGCTGACCAAACGCTCCCGTTGTCTCTGGTTGAAGCAAGGGACGGATTTCCCAGTTCTTGCTGGCCCAATAACTTTGGTAGAGCCCAAGAATTCTGGTAGCTGGCCCAATATATTCGATAAGTGACATAGCCCGCAGTGGGGAGAGGTTTCCCATGTGTCTTTTTGGCTATGAGGATTTTAGCGTTGATCTGGGCTGAAGTCGGATACGCCCAAATTGTTCACCGAAGGATTTCAGCGTTGATGGCACAGTGAAATTAGTTTGAGAAAGGATGGGATTATGTATAGGTGTCCTGGTTGCAAGAAACGGCGATCCCTAGACGGAGGGTTGCTCTGTCCATCTTGTTACGATGCTGCTGTAGCAGAGAATGCGAAGACGCCATCCCAGACAGGGACTCTGCCCCAATCCGTCTGGCAAGCGGTAGTTCACGCACTGGCTTATGATCCTACTCGATTTTCAATTATCAAACACAAGAGGGAAGCGTTATGCACAACAAAGGGCTGAATGTATTAGTGTTCGTTGTGGTCATGGGGCCACTCATCTGGTTCTCGCAGCGGATGCATTGGGGTGACACCGGAACTTTTGTGTGTGTGGTCCTGGGCAGCGTCCTCGGATTTTTCATTCTGATGAGTGGTAAAAAGGTCACGCGGAATGTGCGTCAGACCTTTGGAAATACGCAGAAGAATGCAGGGGCAGATTTCCTTTTTGGCCCAGCTGATCCCGTTACACGTCAACAAGAGATGTTACAGATGCGCCAGCAGATCGGGAATCGAACGGGGCAATGGAATGCGCCATCGTTACAGACCGTTGGGTCCCAGCCAATGCTGCCACATCCCGCCAGGCGGCCAGTGAGCTATGAACCAGCGGCATCCTATCAACCGCCGGTGACGAGGGTGATGCCTGTGCAGCAACCTTCTCAGATGCCTGGATACTCGCTTCCTGCGATGAGCACGCGGCCACCACAGCAACCTGTTCCACGACGAACACAACCGCCAAACAATGGACCTCTCTTAGAGTTGGGGCCAGGAGCACAGATGCATCTACAGACTTCGCTGACAGGCATGCTCGTGGTCGATGCCCAGCTGCGTCGCCCTAATGCACCGGTTTTCTTGGAGGAGTGGATACGTCTTGGTCTGGGGCTCCTGGTTGTTGATGTGCATGGGCAGTATACTGGGTACCTGGCTCAGATGAATCCAAGCTTTGGGTTCCTCGCCGGGAGCAGGGAAGGCCAGGATCATCTCACTTCTGCCCAACAGAATAAGTATATGGCGGTCATGTCAAATCGGGACGCAACCCATGTTGGACAGAATATCATTGACGAGGCACTCCAAGTCATCTTTAACTTCGCATCGTATCGGAATACCACGGAGGCAGGAACCTACCTATTGGCCATGCTTGCCGGGATAGAGCAGAAGGCACAGGAGTTCACGACAAAGCCGTGCGCGGTCCTCTTCACGGACGTGCGACCATTTGCTCCGACCGATGAGGCTGAGTGCGTGATCGAGAACAGTGGCGTGGCTCAGCAAGTCTATGATCTGCTCATGAGCCTCGTTGAACACGCTGGTCAGCCTGGCCTTAAACATCTGGGGATCTGCCTGGCCTCGGCCTCGGTGGAAGGTGTAGAAGAAGAGATGGTGACCACCAGTCGTCTCTGGGTGGTCAACTGTGTCGATGAAGAGGAGGTTGAGCGCGTCTGCCGCTACCTGGAACTGACGGAGCAAGAAGTAGACCAACTCCTGGATGGTGATACGATGCTCTTTGACACGACCAGTGATGGTGAGCCCAATGTCATCCGGTTCCGTAGAGCTGGTATCGCGCTCGGGAGCAAACTCAGATCCGTGGACCGTCAGACGGAACAGCTTCCAGAGGAAGGTCAGGAGGAGCGCCTGGGGGGAGATTCGGGGCTGAGGATCGAGGAGCAGAAGTAGAGGGAGACACCTCAGCCCCAACTCCCTACTACTTGACGCTGCCATATGTAGCCTACGCGGTCTCCGTGTTAGGCGCTGGATATGAGGAAAACGCGCTTCGACGTGCGCCAGTTGCATATGTGGCTCTGGCGCAGGAGCTTGGGCTTCGCAATGCCGGGACGAACAAAGATATGCTCAATCCAACGCAGGTGAAGGTGCTTGCTAGGACTGCAAACTCCCTCTCAGCCGAAGATCGTGAGCAGGCAAATTCCTACGCGAGGGCAGCACTTACAGCGATCCGAGGAAAGACACCTCAAGAGAACGAGCCGCCGAATCAGTTTCTTGACGATACTCCCTCAACATCGCTCTCTTCAGCGTGGCCTATCCCATCGCCGGAACTCTTGGAAGTACCAAAGCAGGGTCCACAGATCACGAAAGAGATCATTCGGGAAATGGAACAGCGCTTGCAGGATACTCTCAATAGCTTTGTCAAAGCAGAAGTGCGTTCAGAATACACTGATCTCGGCCCTCGCATTTTGCGTTTCGGAATTTTACCAACAGGCACGCCTGTCCTGGTGAATAGCGTGCCGAAGAGAGATACAAACGGCCATGTGGTGTATGAAAAGCGTACGAAAATTGAGCAGATTACGGCTCGACAAGATGATATTCAAGCTTCCCTGGAAGCGGAGACCATTCGGATGCAGAAACCGGTACCAGGGAAAAATTATGTTGGCGTAGAAATTCCTAATCCCTATCCAGTGATGGTTACCTTGCGCGATGTGTTATTGAGCAAGGAGTATCGGCTTGCACTGGCTAAGTCCAAATTAGTCTTTGCGCTTGGCAAAGATGTCGCCGGCAATGTTCACTGGTGTGATATCGCCAAGGCACCGCATCTTCTGATTGCTGGTGCAACAGGGGCTGGAAAAAGCACGCTGATCAACGCGTTAATCGCCTCGCTGGTCACCCAGGCGACACCTGATGATGTACGCATGTTGATGGTTGATCCGAAGATGGTTGAGTTGAATGTCTATAACGGCATTCCACACCTGCTTTCACCCGTCGTGACAGAGGTAGAAAAGGTGGTGCCCTTACTGAAGAATGCGATCAGTGAGATGGAGCGGCGCTATCGACTTTTCTCCCAGTTGGGTGTACGCAACCTGGATGGCTATCGCAAGTTGCGCTTGGAGAAGTTCGCTCAGGGCGACACCTCTTTAAACAACCTGCCAGCTATCGTGATGATTATCGATGAATTGGCGGACCTGATGATGGCGGCTCCAGAAGAAGTCGAAAGCATGATCTGTCGTCTGGCTCAACTGGCGCGTGCAACGGGCATTCATCTCGTCATTGCTACGCAGCGCCCGTCGGTCGATGTCATCACCGGTTTGATTAAGGCCAATATCCCCACCAGAATCGCCTTCATGGTGAGTTCTGCTGTGGACTCAAGGACTATTCTTGACAAAGGTGGAGCAGAGCGTCTGCTTGGGCGTGGCGATCTGCTCTACTTACCCAGCGATGCATCGACTCCTACACGCATTCAGGGAGCCTTTATGACCGATGAGGATGCAGAAAGGCTTGCCACCTATTGGCGTCAAGCGCGTCCATCTGTGGGAGTACAGCCTCTTGATCCTAAGAATGTGCATCAGACCTCTTTTGATGATGCGTGGTTTGCTGGTGCCGAGGAAGGGGACGATGAGCCAGGGAACGAGAAACTTTCTCCTGATGAGGATGCTGAAGAGATCGACCAGGAGCACACAGCTGGAGAAAGTAGCGATGATGAGCAGCTCCTGGCCACCATCATCGAAAAACTGAAAGAGCAGCGCATGGAATTGTTCTCGAAGTCGTGGTTGCAGAAAGTTCTTGGGGTGGGCTATCAAAAAGCCGACCGGCTCACCAAGAAGTTGGTTGAACGGGGCGTTGTCACTGAACATGAGGCGACTTCGCGAAGGGAACGTCGAGTGCTGCTTCAGTATGACCAGACCGAAGACCCGGTAGATGGCGGGAATGTAGCAGAAAGTGGCGTGGTCTAGCATCATCGTAGGGCGACCACAGCGGTCGCCTTTTCCCTCACAAGGGAAAGCAGAACACGTTTGTCGTCTGGTTTCTGCTCATCAGGGCCACTGGTGAGCAGGCGCAAGCCGATAAGCAATGAGCGGCTTGGATTCCTCCCGATGGCGATCTACAGGATCGCTTTTTTAGGGGGCAACTTTTTTCTGGAATACTGGAAAGCCAGAATGCTGGCTAACAAGAAAGGAATGGGCTACTCATGACTGATCAGGATGTAGAGCGTTTTTTGCGGAATGATCCTGTTACCTTGGCACTGTATCGAAGAAAAAGACAGCGTGGACAGTCGGTCCAGGCGGCCTGGCAGGAACTGCTTCAGATTCGACCGGACCTCCAACGGGTAAATGGAGCATCCACGCCAACGCGCATCATCCTCTATTGAAACAGGGGGTGAGAGGAGAGAGGAACATCACTATGCCAAACCGACTATCCGGCGGATTGATTCGTGTGCTCAAGCACTCCCGAGTTGCCTGGTATAAAGATCCCTTCGGGACGACTGCCTATTACGAACAACCGTCGCTCGACGCTCCTGGGGCCGTGTTCGTCAATGGCAGATGCATTACCCGGTTAGTGGTAGACTGCGACGGCTTCTATGCTGATTTTCCAAGCCCGAGAGTGCAGCAGATGCTTCGAGCGCACGGGGTCAGCCTTGAGGGTGGGTGGAGCTGTCCGATAGAGACCCATGGAGTGGAGATCAACGAAGCAATGAGCCAGAGCAGGTATGCAGCAGTTCGACATCACCATGGCAACATTCGCGTCCAGTGCGCTGATACCCACCGAGCCGTCATCTTTGTCGATGGGGTGCCACGATGGACCATACCAATAAAAGAGGCTCATCGAGCTCTTGCAGAGATGGGACTTTCGACGATGGAAGGATGGTATCCCGTTCAGCAGAATCTCTTAACGCCGCGTATGGGCTGATAGGGGAGAAGCAAAGATGTCAGACGAAATTTCGACGCTCGTCACTCAATTGAGGGAAGCCTGTGCCACTCTCGATCAGTTGGCTCAATCAGACTACCCACAGACCTTGAGGAACTATACCTGCGCCCAGATCTACGAAGAAATTAGCCGAGCCGTCTATCAAGGGCGACGCTGTAGTCCTCACTGGAGCAAACCAGAACTGGTATCAGCCTATATCGCCATCAAGAAAAAGCTGTTCGAGGCCAGGCGTGAGGGGACTCTACGACAACTGGCGGACTATGGGGTCGGGCGGGCGCGAGCGCTGGCAGCTATTCGACAACCGCCTGGTCGCCGTAAGCCGAGAGGCTGATTGACGAGCGGTTCGACACATCGAAAAGAAGAATCGCTCACGGCGACTCCTTCAGTCTTTTGTAGGGTTGATCTTCTCCGGTTGGCGATCCGAGATCGCCAGCCTCGTTGAAAGGGTTCTCTGCGACAGGCAAGCATTTTATCGTCTCTGCACCAGATCTATGGAAAAGACGCCCAGTGGTTCCCTGCATCCTCCTATCGCTACCTACGTGGGTACACCACGTCACGACGACGTGGCATTTGTCTGATTGAGGATGCAGCGAGCAACCATGTGACGAAAGAGGCCGTTCTCGCTGCGTATGAAGAGGTACGATGTGCAGGACTTATCACCCCATTTCTCTTCTTCGGTTGCTCCAAGCTCTCTAGTGATGATGCTTACATTTTTATGCAGGTTACCTTTGAAGGACCATGGATCAGATTTCCACGCATCCTCTACCGCTCTTAAGCAGACAACAAACGGTACTGAAACGTTCTCGCACTGACTGCTTAGAGGAGACTTCCCACATGTCTAGGACACCCTCTGCCGATGATTCTTCGGCACGTACACTCTTGGAGAGCGTGCAGGTGAGCATTGAAGAACAGCTTCGTGATCACCCAACGCTTCAGATGCTGCAGATCCTTTTGCCAGAAGCCGTGCGCCTTCGTGTTCTGGCGATACTGGTAAATGCCCCGAAACTTCCACGATTTTTGCCCTGAAATTTGCATATTTGTCCTGAATTGTACACAGCACAGCCATTGATGGCCTGTGAAACGGCTCCAGAGCAATCGTTTTTACTCATCGTTTTGTAAATTCAGATGACCTGTTTTTGGGCTTAAATGGCTGAACCGAATTCATTTTGCCCTGAAATTTGCACACGCAGCCCTCTGGATGAGGCTACCTGTGCGCTATTCGGGGCAACTGTGCCAGTTTGAGGGCAAAAATGGTTGAACATTCAGGTCAATTACCAGATACAGCTGCGTGGTGGCCCGACTGCTGACGATTTCCAGCGGATTGCCAGCTTGAGCGAAGAATTGGGCGATACGCCACTTTTTTCCACGAAGAAAGATCATAAGGCTGCCCGCCAGTTCAACACGCTTGCACAGGGGCTGGCCGTGTTGTCCTTCGTGCCAGGAGGGGTAACCCTCTTTGGCATCCATTTTCAAACGGTGCGGCCACAGAAGGAGGATGCATTATGAATGAGTTTGTTGAGGGCAATGAACGAGAGGCGTTCAAGAAAGAATTGCTTCGCCTGCATCTCAGCACATTTGTCCCGTTGACCATTCGCGAGATCCTGGCGAGCGGAGGGGTAACAGACCTGATGTTTGCGCAGGCTCGGTCATATGCCACTGATATAGGAGCTCACGGCGATGCTCTCCTTTTTTCGGTCAAACAGAAGACGGCTGAAATGATGGGGAAGTTGGTCGAAGCGGTGGCTGTGCTGTCCTTCGTACCAGGTGGTATTACCCTCTTTGATGTGCATTTTGAGGCCGAGGTCTTGAGGAAGCAGTGGGGCATACCTTCACCGGAGGCCGAGATCGGCAGAGCTGAGAAGAGAGGGAACGATGGGACTTGATTGCTGCTTTCATCCATGACAAGCCCATCGAGGGTTTACGACAGAGGAACTGGGGATGCTTCAATAGGCATCCCCTTTCCAGTAGAGCAAAGGAGAAATACGATGAGATCGCGTCTAACAGACGAGAATGGCATGAACATCGAGACAAGTTACTGTCTCAGTTGCTTGAAGAGCGATCGTTCGCTGATGCGAACGATCATGCCAGTCATTCGGCGCGCCCCTACCCTTCGGCAGGCTGCAGGGTATGTGCAAGCACTGGTACTACGGGGAGAAGCGCCTCAAGTACTCTATGAGTTCTTTTTCAATCGGCCCCCAATATCCTCATTTGAGGATGTCGACTGGCTCGCCCTGGTTCGCTACTTTGCCGAGAGAGGCAGCGGGTGGATGGATATCGACAAGATTCGTTAGTCAGGGGCGGGCGCTGGCCGACTGCCATTCTTCCTGTCGGCCAAGTTCCCGTATCGCACGAACCAAGGAGATGCAGATGACATCATCTGTACTGTGTAGTATTGTTCTTTTCGTGTGTCGTTCTCAGGAAGGATTTTCCTCGTGCGACAAAGGGCTCAGGAGTGTTGTGCTCTTTCTTATATAGGAGGGGGTTGTTTTGCTAAGATTCTTCTCGCACGGTTATCGACTGACCGCAGCAGAGGAGGAACAGGGAGAGTGGGGAAATTCCTCCTCTGCACGTGTGGGTGGCTTCAGATATCCCCGGCCTCACATCCACTACTTGTCCTGTATCCTTCACCAGAGAAAGCATAGCATATCTTTTGGACTTTCAGGTCAATGATATTACCGTGGGAAGGCGAGGGAGCCATGCACATATCCGCGCTGGACATCCAAAACTAGTAGTGTTCTTGGCGCTTCTCGACTTCCGCGAGAACAGTGTTGTGCGTTTCCCTGTTTTTCTCTTTTGGTTCTCCTGCAGCCCCTTACCCCTTTTTTCTCCGTGCTATTTCTTGCTCAACACGCCGATCTGCCTCGTCTATCATCTGATCATCTTCGGCGACGTTTTTCTGTGCCCGACTTGCGTAGCCAGTGGAATTCATGATCAGCTCCTCTAACCAATCCGGCGTTCCCATTACACTGCATAGACGGAGCAAGGTGTCTTCTTTTATGCCTTTCGCACCTGTGAGGAAACGGCTGATAACCGATGTACTGATGCCTGCACGTCTTGCTAACTCAGCTTCTGACACGTCTGCTAGCTTCATGGCACTGTGGAGATACTTTCCTGATTTATTCAATTTGCTTCGATCTATGGTTGGACCTGGTCGGCCAGCACTACTCACTCGTTTCTCCTTTGATCATACCATATCTTTGACCAATAGTCAAAGATATGGTATGATCGTACTTGTAGCGGTGTCCTCTACTATACGTCATGTACTTCCTATGAGCAAAGAAGCGGCAGCAACAGTGGGACATGCGGTACAGAATCAGCCAATCGAGGGGGACACTCTTATGGGTAGTCTCTCACGTGTTGCGGGTGAGAACGACCAATGAGGAGAAAAAGGGGAGCGATCATGACTTTTTACAACGGTGAACACTACTGCTTGTCTGTCGAAGACGTTTGGGCCCACCCTTCGCCACTTTCCGCTTCAATCAGATCCAGGACCGTGACGTTGCGACCCTTGAGGGCAGTCAGCGCATCGGCGATCCGAACGAGGGTATCGAGCCGCACGGAAATGTCTTGTGGGCGAGACCAGATTTTGTCCATGGTTGTCGCACTCACGTCGGCGACTCTTCCCAGTTTCGTTCGATTCACGCGCGGCTCCTGCTCAGCAACCTCGCGCACGCGCAAGCGTACCATTCTGTCCCCCTAACAGGCGTCTGATACGCCTCATTGTACCTGGAGAATGTATCTTGACACAAGCATTTTATACAATGTACATTTTAGAGTATATTTTATAGAGTATATTTTAAGAAGTGTAGTTGATGGTTCTATGTGAGGCATGCTCACACAGCTCTGGGAAGGGAACAGGCGCGATGATGGGAGAAAGCCAACAGAAGAAGACACGCAGGATGGTGCAGTTTGCGTGTGGCCATAGTAGGATGCTTGAGATGCTCCCAACGACCTCAGAACAGGTCAAGCAAGCCACACTCACCATCCTCGAACGCTCGTACTGTGCCGCCTGCCATCGGTTACAGCGCCAAGCGTTCGCACTCCAACTGCGTGACGCTTTTGGGTTAGTTCCACTCGCTGGTAGTGACGCTCTCCAGAACGGCTTGGCGGAGGAAATACGTATCCATCTGCTGGAGATGCTCTCTCCTGCGCTCGCAGCCGAGGCGCTTCCCGCGTTGGTAGCCGTCCTCAACTTGCGCACCGACACGGTGTTTTGGCTTGAGCGTCGCTCCGTCCTCTGGAGCACCAACAAGCAACTGATTGGAACCGTTCTCCTGGACTTGCTCCAATCCCAGGAGCAGAGAGGGGATCGGCATGATGACCGCGAGGATGAGAAAGGATTTCCATCATGATACGCAATGGCTATGCCCGGCGTCTGCAAGCGGAAGCGGAGCGGTCGCGCCTCACCGAGCAATGGCAGGAGTATCCCCAACCGATTCGACAGGCGCTTCACGCGCTCTTGCGGGATCACGGCCTGATGGTAGCACAACGTGCGACCGAGGCACTTGTGGAGTACGCTGCCAGCAATGAGGCAGCCAAGGAGGTGCAAGACTCTGGCCTCTCTCTAGAAGGGGGAGGTCTGATACAAGGATTTGGCAACCTGAAAGGGAGGTATCAGGATTTCTCCCTACAGACGGATACCCAGTCGCTGCTTCCACCGGGGCAATTTCTTGTCGTGGATATCGATTTTGAGATGATGCATCTCATGCAACAAGCAGGACTCGCCTTTCTCAGGTCCATGCGCTCTACCGATGTCGAGCTAGCGATCATCTTGCCACTCCTTCATGCCTGGCCCGTCCCTGTGAGCTACGAAACGCTCTATGAGTCGCTGTGCATGGCAAGCTGGCAGGGGACGTTCAGGGAGTTTGAGCGAGGTCTGCCCTTGCTTCAGAACGTCTGCGCACAGAAACTGCACTGTTTTGGAATGGAGATCGGTTCCCTTCACTTGAGCCGCTTTTCCCATCTGGATACACGCTTGATGGGAATGAACAGAGGCGTCTGCTCTCACTGCTCGCGTTCTCACCAACAACTGAGCGCCCGCGTCTGGTTGCCCAGGTGCACCTGACGGGCAATGAGTGGCGTGTGCTCATGGCGCTGATCGACGCACATCCTCACTACGCGCCCTACGCGCGCCTCCTTGCGCTGCTCACGCCATGTTCTCTTGAGGCGTGCCAGCAACGTCTACGAGACGCGCGGGCGCACGGCAACGATGCTATGAAGCAAGTGTTGCGACCTTTGCGCAAGGTTCTTGCGCAGATGCAACCGAAGCTGAGAAGGTTGGGGCTCATGGTGGCGTCGGTGCAAACGTTGGGGTATTTACTCACGGCATTCGACGAGGCTGTGGATAGGTAACAGGTCACCCTCAAATGTGGGATGTCAGAGCAGAAATGAGGTTCTTCGATCATTTACACTTCTCTTGAAAGAGCTTAGTTGATTGCTACACAGCCAGAAAGGCAGGACAGCGATGGAGACACATGCAGCAGAAAGCAACGGAGAAAAAAAGATGCATCATCAGATTATTGAACTGGGGGTGAGCACACTCTCTCACCCCCAGCAAAAGCAAGCAGGAATGAACCACTTAGTCATGGAGTTGTACCACTGTAACCCGACGGCTCTCGTGGACAGGCAGGCCCTCTCGGCTTTCTTTGAGCATTTGCCCGCCCAGATCGAAATGCAGCGTGTCTCTCCTGTCGAGATCTTTGATATCAAAACGAGCGATCCTACTGATGATGGCCTCTCAGGATTTGTCGTTATTGCGACCTCACACATCGCTTTCCACTGCTGGCCCGGCTATCAGGCCGTGAGTTGTGACGTGTACTCGTGTGAGCCGTTTGTCCCTGAGCAGGTGCTCGCCCTGTTTGATGCCCATTTCCAGCCGCAGGACAGCGAGATCTATTTGCTGAGACGTGGTAAGCGCTTCCCTCGTGTGGCAAAGCATCTGCTTGAGGATGGGTAAAAGGAGCAAGCCATGTTTTCTACGATGGTCCCTACTGACGCGCTACGTCAGTATCGGCACGATATCACTGAGCATCTCACCCATTCCTGGGCGGCCTCGGGGGAAAATCAGCACGCTCTGGTGGAGGCACATTTGCCGTTGGTGATCTCTCTTGCTCGGCGTTACGAAGGCGCTGGTATAGACCTGCTGGATCTGATCCAGGAAGGAAACCTCGGTCTGTTGCGGGCCGCACACAAGTTTGACCCCTCGCTGGGTTTTCAGTTCGCAACCTATGCCACCTGGTGGATCAAACAGTATATCCTCTCTGCACTCTCACAACGGCTCGTCCCGCTGTCTGTCTCACGCGATAAGCGTGAACGGTTGCAGCGACTGCTCCGTATGCAGCAACAGATGCAACAAGAGAAAGCAGGGGATGAGCCGACGCTCGATGAACTTGCCGAGCGCATGGAGACCTCGGTGGCCTCCGTGCAAAAAACGCTCGCCTTGCAGCAAATATACGCAATGAGCATTGATACGTCGAGGGGAGTCGACGAGGATGAAACCCTTGCCGATCACCTGGAATCGAACCCAGAACAAGCACCAGAGCACCTGGCGTTGCTTCAAAGCCGCAACGAGCACCTTCAGCGTCTGCTCTTGCTGCTCACGAAAGCCGAGCGTGAGGTCATCCTGTTGCGCTACGGCCTCAAAGACGGCAAAGAACAGAGCCTGAATGCGGTTGCAACAGCGCTCAAAAAGAACTGGGACACGGTTGTCTCTCTTGAGCAGCGGGCCTTGATGAAGATGCGCCGGCTGGCCAGGCTCAAGCAGTTGCAGGACTTTCTTACTTGACCTCATTTCCGTATTTGAAAGGGGAGAATCTATGGCGCAGCAGTTTTGGACGTTCTCACTGCATCCTCTCTTAGCAGAGAACCAGCGCTTAATTTTAAACTCTGACCAGAGCATTCTTTCGTTGATCAGGGGCGAGGAGATTCTTGAACAACAATTGCTCAGCCCTGGCGAGATGTATGTGATTGAAGCGCTACTCAAGAACTATCCCGACTATTGTCCCTACGAGATCGTTCTGTCTGCCATGACAGGTAAAAGCATCGATCAATGCCGGGAAAAGGTGCTCTGGGGCATTGAGGAGGGGACGGTGGATGTGGTCATGCGACCGGTGAGAAATCTGCTTGGTCGCTGTCGTATGAAACTGAGGCCCTTCGGAATCGAGGTCAAGTCCATCGTCCACATGGGGTATTTGCTTGTGCCATTGAAGCGCAGAGCCGGAACGCGAGCGGTTGCGGTGTGAAAACCGACGACTTGCTGCTTGCGTTCAAGAGGGGAACACCTTGAAGAACAGACGCTCTCCCCGTCTCATCATCCTTGTTTGTGCAAGCCTGCTCTTTGCTGGCACACTCGTCCTGTGGATTGCGCTCACCAATCAGCAGGACGCCGTGTTTGGGCTGCACAACGATGCGGCTCTAGCAGTGTACTTGCTTCTCCAAATCGGGGCGGTCTATGTGGCAATGGTGTATGTGGCCAGTGTTGGAACGCTTCTTCTCGATGGTTGCGCGATAACACGATCTGATTTCGGACTTGGACGCCTCATTTGCAACCAAGGTACAGTCTGGTCCTGTGTTGGCGCGGTGTGCTGCATCCCTCTCGTCCTACTCGCAAGCGGGCTCTGGTCTGGATTTCTCACCTCACTCTTTCACATCGTGTCTCACTCCAGGGACACACTGCTCACACGCTATAGCACGCTTCCGATCTCGCGGGCGGTCATGATCCTTCTGATCACGGTCATTGCCCCGATGTGTGAGGAGATCCTCTTCAGGGGCTTTGTGTGCCGACAGCTTGCAAGAAGGTGTCACGTCGTGATGGCGGTTCTGGTGAGTGCTACCCTGTTTGCGATGGGGCATTTCGATCTCGTCAATGCAGGGATGTACGAGGCTTCCGGTGTGGTACTGGGGGAAAAGGGCAAAAAAGAGCCTCTCCTACCCTGGAAGAGACATTTATGCCCTTGCTATGCCTCTTTTATTTCAGTTGCCTCTCTTGCTGCCTCGCACGTCGGGCAGGTTGTAAAGGGCCGTTCATGCTCGTGCCAGTAGGCTGCCAGAGCGATATGCTGCTCAGACGTGATCCACCATTCCTGCTTATTGCGCTCTGGGTTCGTCGTGCGCTGGTAGACCGAGAGGGCAATCTCTCCGGCGTTAGAGAGGGACTTGATATTGCCCACAGTCACCTGATGGGCACTCGCAAAATCCACCAGGACCTGGCGGTTGCTCCAGGCGCAAGATGGGTCTGGAGTGATTCTCATTGAGCAGCTGGAGGATGGGTAAGTGGCAGAAGAATGAGCAAAGGCGGGGGGATGACAGAACATGGGCTTTAGCCCGCCGCAAGCCTCGGGTCTTTAGACCCAGTGGTGAGGCGATTTTCAGGCTTTCGCCCTTGCCTTTCCGGTTTTTTCTCTGCTACAAAGAAGAGATGAGTAGTACCTTGAGAACTGAATAACGTACGGGTTGCATAGCGAAGGGCTATGCGTAAAAACGTTACCGCGTTACCCAATGTACCAAGCTATTTGCTGCTGCGAAGGCACGGGTACCCAATCCACGGCAAAAGGCGCGTGTGGCAGCCTCAAAGAATAGCGCCAGGAAAAGCCTCCCACTCCTCTGCTCTGGCAGAGAGGGCGTCGAAAGACGCAGGTGTTGATCTTCCTCAAGACGCCAAAAACGGAAGTTGTGGGCCATCTATCCCTTTCAGAAAGGCATAGGAAGATCAACGGGCAGGGCACCGCCCAGGACCCAGACCACATGGGTGGATGTGCTGGTTCCACGCTTTTCCTCCTCCACTACGATGTGCGCCGGGTCGTGGTCACGCCACATTTCTCAGCACGTCGCCTACAGAGGAGAGGCAGAAGAAGCTACTGGGCTTTAGCCCATGTGGAGTGTCACTATGCATGTCGTCCCCCGCCTTTGCTTTTCTGGACTACTGGCTTTCTGGCTGTTTTTGATCTCTGAGCCGCTGGACGAGAATACTTTGCTCCTGGTGCTCATCCAGATCCTGCTTGATCCCCAGCAGAGCTTCCTCGACAATTTCCTCATAGAGGACCTTTTTAAAGCCATACTTCCTTTTGAGCAGCAACTTCATATCTTCAATCGCATCAGCAGCCTCGTTGCGAACGCGGTACGTCACTTTGGTGTAGCCTTCACCTGCGCGATCTGGTTTCTGTTTTTCTGGCTTGCCTGCAATCTGGTTATCTGGCGTCTGCTTCTGCGAAGGTGTGGCCGATGTTGTCTGCTGCCGGGCATATTCCAGCGCTGCGGCAAATGCAGCGTTTGGTGCGTCCTCTTCGCTGCCCTGATCGGCAAGCACATTCACCTTTTGTGGTTTGGGTTCTTTGGGGGAGTCAGCTTTTGTTGACGGTTTCGATCCTCTCGTCATTGGACCACCTGGCTTTCTTCTGCGAGTTGTAAGATCATCTGCTTGGTAAACTTGTCCCAGTACGCTCCCAATTCTCCATCAATGGCTCCTACATCGGCACTGAGCTTGACCGCTTTCTGGTAAGCTTCTCTGCGCAAGACTGGCGAGGGATAAATGTAGTAGTCTTTCCCGTAGTCGTTCTTAATGCTTTGCAAAATCTCCGGGGATGAGCTGCCTCGCGTGTTGTATTGCGATGGCAGCATGCAAACCACTTCCAGATTCGGATTGGCTCCAAGTTTGGTATCCGTGCGAACGGCTTTGATGGAGTTGGTGATTTTGGGAAGCGCATCTTCCGCCATCTCTTCGGTCGAGACGACGACAACCACGCGCCTGGCTGCCACGAGCCCGTTGATGGTAAGCAGATCAAGGGATGGCGGGCAGTCGATGATGAGGAGATCGACGTCCTGAGCGTAAGGGGCAAGACAACGGGCCAGGACTTTATTTGGAAACTGCTTGGTGGTTGGAAGAAGAGAAAATAACTGGTTGGCGGCGGCCAGGTCGATGTTCGCCGGGAGTAAGGATATCAGCCTGCTCAAGCGTATCGGCTCGATAAGCTGGCCTTCAACGAGGAGGTTATACATGGTCTGTGTAATGGGCTTCTTATAGATGTGTTTGAAATAGAGGGTTAATGATGCCTGGGGGTCCATATCGACGAGGCGTACTCGTTTCCCCTGACGTGCGGCGGCGGTGGCGGTGTTGACCGCTGCCACGGTCTTGCCCACGCCTCCTTTTTGCATCGCGATAGCCACGGCGTTCTCAATGCTCGTGGCCTGTTCTAGCGTTGGGAAGCTCAATTGCATATGCGCGGTGTCTCCTTTCTACTGTTCAAATCATGATAGGAGACATGCCTACCTCGACATCCAGAACTGCGTCTCTCCACCGCAGTGAGGTCTCCGTGCAGGATAGGTTGTCTCACTCTACTCGTAGTATAAGCCATGCTTCGCCAGAAAGCCAGAAATCAGGAAAAGAGGATACCCATACATATTGTTGGCTGTTTTTCTGGATTTCTGGAAAAACAGAAAGGCGCGATCAGCTGATCGCGCCTGGCCTACCGGGCTGAGCTTGATCACCTCGTCTCAGTGCTTGAGGGTAACGCAAGAGACGCCCGATTCCATTGTGGACATGCCACCCCAGGGAAATTTCAAGTGGGCGCGGTCAAAGTAGATTTGTGCGGCGTCCCGGCCCGTTGGAGCCTCTACGCTATCAACCTTGGTTCCCCAATGGCTGCGTGGCGTAGCGCTGGACCAGACAACAATAATATCAGTCTGGCCGAGATTGGGCAGTTCTTTCCGATAGATGTGAAATTGCATGTGTAGTCCTCCTTACTTTCGCTGTGCCCACCGGCTCCTTTGCCCTGGAGCAAGCAGCGCTGTTGTCATTCCCTCAACCACTTGGTGATGTGAAACTTTGGCGCGAGCGAGCAGGGAACCTGGCCGAGTGGTGATATGCTCCATCGTCGTCTGCGTTTGGGGCGATTGCTGCGCTTAGTACAGCCTACCGTGAGTTCGTTCCATCTCGAAACGAGGCGTGAAGCCCTGCGATGGGCGCAAAGCCTGGAACGAATTCATGCCCGGCTGTACTTAGTCCTCTTCGCGGACGATGTGGATCGCGCCTCGTTGCGGCGGGTAGGCCGATTCTTGCTCGACATCAAAGCCACGATAGGCATCCCCGTCCGATCCAAACAGGTAGATTCCGGCTGGATCTGGCCCTTGCCCATCTTCGAGATAGGCGTCCCATGATAACTCAATCGACCGGCTTTTCACGATGAGATCGTATGCCTGCTCACTCTCCAGCCATCCTTGCTGACCCAGGTACAGGTAAAGTATCGGTGTGGGCCGGACTTTGCGTGTCCGGCGAAGGCACTCTCCAAGCGTGGAAAGCGTTTTAAGCGTATATCGTTTCGGCATGGCAGCTAAGTCCTCGGTCAGCGCCGTAGCTGAGGGGGATGGCTCCAACCCGCGGGGAAGTCGCGCCAGCACCCCGCGCGCCAGGTTCTGGTAGTGTTCCTGCCGTTCGCGTTTCAGCGTGCTCCATTCAAGCGGCGGCAGCATATTCTCGACGACATCAGCCTCGTAGAGGATTCTTGTCATGCGCTCAATGGTGAGCTTTGTGTCGATGTGCATAGCTAATGTGTGGTATCCTTTCCTTCTACGGATCTTGCTTCCGCTGTCTCTTGAGCGCCTGCACCTGCCTCAGTGCGTCTTCTGCATGCTGGAGATCTGCTCGGAGTTGCCGAATACGTTGGTGGTAGCGTTGTTGGATCTGCTCCAGGTCCAGGGTTTCTCCACAGTAATCGCAGGCCGAGACAGCCTCACCGCTTGATCTTGCAAAGAGGTGGTCCGCAGGGTCATAGCCGAGGGCATGTCCACAGGATGGACACGGGAGAGGGAGCAGCCGACGAGCGCGTGCTTGTCGGCCTGTGGCTTGTCGTTCTTCTTCCCGCCTGGCGAGAGCCGCCTCGATAAGACCGATCATCGCGCCTTGCGCCTCGATGACTTCCACCGTTTCGACCCGACCAGATGGCCCGCGCTTGCGGTAGCGCCCCTCGCCGATGGGGGTGTCCTTATACCGCGCCATGATGATGTACTCCATGCCATCTGAGGCATAGGTCATGGTCTGGAGACATCCTTCGGCAGATGCTGAGCCGCTGCCCATGCCGCTGCCCTCCTTGCGCTGGGGGAAGATCTCAAGCGTATAGTTTCGGCGACCTTCCTGGAAGGTTGGTGGCAGTGACTGCTTCTTCCTGGTGGTCATGGCATGCTACTCCTCTGGGGCCAGAACATGTCCAACGCGATAGCTCAGATCCACACGCCGCACGACCAGACTCGGATTCGCAGCTTCGAGCCGCGCGACGGCAGTATCATAGTCGCCCTGGCTTGCCTGATCTGTAAGCCAGGCACGGAATGAATCTTTCTGCTCATACAGGCGATCCAGCTCGCGGAGGACCTGGGCCTGCTCTTGCGAAGTCATAGTGAATTATTCCTCTTCTACTGACTCATCCTCATCTTCCTCATACGGCAGAAGTAAGGTCCGGGGCGCAGCGCTGCCTGACTCTGAACTGCCAGTAATGAGCCGGTCATCAGAGCGGTGAATGTAGAGGTGGTCGGGGAATGTACTCTGCATGCCGCTCCTGGTCCAGATCGTGACCTTCCATGACTCATCGGGCTCTCCTGTAAAGGTCATGCCACTGGCAAACGGCTTGAGGAACGCTGGCACTTCTTGCTCTTCGCACTGGTCCTCATCGCTATCCACTGGGGCGATCCGCACCACGCGTTCGAGCTTTTCGCCATGAGCATCCTGGGCCCAATCTCTGGCTATCGCCCATACAGAATGAATAGAGGGGTCAGTTGGGTCAGCGTAGAGAATGCCTTCAGGTGGTGGAGTGGTTTCCCCTTCATTATCAGTTGGAACAATGATCTGCCCATCGTAGGTATCTGGCCCAGACTCCCTCCGTTGGTGTGTGGCCTTATAGAGCGTGCCTGCGTGCTCGGACAGGAAGAGCAAGAGATCATAGGTCCCCTGTGCAGTCAGTTTGAGTTCGTCTTTGTTCTGATCGTTAGTCAGCCAGAGTGTCCCTTCAGGAGCCAATTCAACTTCATACAGATCGTGATCGAGCGTCGTTTTTTCAGTCTTCCAGGTGGTCATCGGTCATCTTCTCGCTTTCTGTGTGCTACAATGAGCACTGATAGTCTGCTGGCGGCGTGCTTCAGTAGTTGGAATGTCTGGTCGCGCCGTCAGCCAGGCTACGCCGCGCCTTCCTCTACTCCTCGATCAACATCAACAGCAATCTCTCGATCAGAAACGATCAAGTCTCCGATCTTCACATTAAGTGCTGCCGCAATCTTCTCCAGCTCGTCCAGATCAACTCGCTGGACATTGTTGTTCCAATAGCGGTTGAGCAATTGGATAGTGACTCCACTGCGTTCAGCCAAGGCATTTTGTTTGAGTCCCTGCTGTTGTGCAAGCTCTTTCACACGAAGCCTCGCCATAGATATGCCTCCTTCTGTAGTGATGCAGCGACCTTCGCTACTCAGAGCATACATTAAGTTTGTTAACATGTCAATACGTAAATTATCATATTGACAAAGTTGTTAACTTTGTGTACACTAAGAACTGTGAGAAGTGACGCGGTTTCCAAATGGTCGGCTAACCTCCCACCTATCGCTTCTCACAGATTTGGACGGCCACTCAACGGGATGACAGTATTCCTCCTGAAAGGAGCGCCAGGATGACGACACAGGTGAACACACACGGTCATAAGCAACCCGATATGCTCTGTCAAACGTGTAGTGGCGTGATAGATCCATTCACCTTTGCCCTTCTTGGCAAAAAGGCAACGCACTGTACTCGTTGCGAGACCACCTGGCAGATCAAAACAACTGCTGTTCCTGGTGGATTCCATGTATGGGAAGAGACCCCTTCAGGAAACAAGCGAAATGAGCGCGTCTGGTGGAATTACTGCGATGTATGCGACCAGGGATGGTTTCAGTATCAGCAGTGTTCTCGATGTCAAACAAGAATGTCCTATGCTCAACATGCCTCATGCCATCCTTCGGGTGCATTGAAGAGACCAGGTGTGTATGGAAGGCTGTTCATCTGGTTTCCTGAATGCCAGCAATGCACCGCAGGATGTACGTTTATCCACTATACCAGCTACTACGGGAGTAGCAGTAGCGAGACGCGCCAGTGTCAGGAATGCTTACACCGCTACATTCAATGGCACAAAGAGCGAGGGTGCATTCGATATATCGTCCACCAGCCCGATTATCCAATCAAGCTCAGGATCGACAGATCGAAAAGCCTGAAAAGAAGCGCGGGCAGAGTTTTTTACCACGAGGTTCTCTACACAGAGAAGAAGGACGAAGGCGCAAGGGTAGAGATTTACGCCTATCACCCTGTGACGCATGAGAAAGAGCTTATTCGCATCGATGAGAAATATGCACAGTATTTCTTATCACTGGTAGAGGCCCAGGAGTGGATTTACGCACAAATGGGCGGTACCCTACGCACATTTTGGTTGTAGGACGAAAAGAGGTATTCACATGGTAAAAAAGAACACTCCCCAAAAACCAGCAGCATTCGACAACTCCTGGCTCGGCAATACCGTTACCGGTGCGCGTATTCAGGAGATTGATGCTTCTGTTGACCCGCCGAAGTGGAAGACGCTGGGTGAGTGCATCGATACCCCAAACGCTCTTGCAAAGGAGTTGAAGAAGGCAAAGTACAGAGGGCATGACGTGTGGATACGCGACGCATTTGGTGATCGCCGCTACCACGGCCATGTGAACTAGCATGAGGTGACAGGAGGTATTTGCTATGCTCTCTATAATGCGCGACACCATGCGCAATCCCCGCGCTCAGCGTTTCCTGGCCTTCGCAGCTATTTTCTGTCTTGGCCTGCTCACTCTCCTGGTTGGGGTGACGGTTGTAGTTTCCTACCTTCTGGCGCTCGCGATCTCGGCGGTGCAGGAAGTGATTATCGGCATTATTCATAGTCACCCTCTCCTGCAAGTAACGCTTGTGTTGCTCCTGGCTTACATCATCAAACGCAACTGGCCTGCGCTCAAACGGTGGTTCTGGAGACTCATTCACTAACATCCGTAGAGGTGTAAAAATGGCCCGACAACGAGAAGCTCTACTGTAGAGGCCATTTCTTCTCAATGATCTTTGTGTGGAAAGGCAAAAGAAACAATGGGAAACAATTGGCACTATGAGCGTGGGGTGCAGGACGCACAAGCGCTTCAAACATATGGCCCTCTGCTACCAGGGACAGGTACAGAAGATCCCGAGTATCTGTCTCGATTGGTGGAGGCACGCAAGAGAGTGAGGAGTCGATTGAGAGCAGGACAGGTTTCGAGAGAGATCGCCATGCCGGATATAGACTATCTCAATGGGTACTTATCGGCGTTTGGGATCGGAGAGAACCATGAATGCTGAATATGCACAGTCTTTATTCGCGGCTGTGTGGCGTGCTCGGAATCAAGGGAATTTCGAGGATGTTCTCAAGATGCTTGCTCACTACAACATCGACACACAATATCCTTTTCAGGCTGAGGTGATTGCAGGACTGATCACAGCCGTAAAAAACAGACAACTTATCGATTTTGGCAGGTATGGGCTTGTGCAGGGACGCGAATTAGTGCCGATAGAGGCCCAATTGCTGCTCGGGGCAATGGGAGAAGACGCTGAGAAAGTCCTCTCTGCAGTTGCCAAAGGCAAGCGCATCGTCGTCACGCTAGACCTTGTATTGGAGTGAAAAGGAGGAGTTTTCCGAGCAAAGAGACACGCACGGATCAGTTCGGAGAAGTCAAGGTCTGGGTCTAATATCCAGATCCCTCTCCAGAAAAGAAAATAGCACTCGCATCTTTACAGAAAGACGCGCCCAATGTGTCAGCCTGTTGTTGACGATAACCTGCAAACTACCCTTTTGTTAACGACCACCCTGCCCACCTAGCCAAGAAATGTGAACGAGATGCTACCCACCCTTGGCTAGGCGAAAACCTGCTTGATCTGGCACACCGACGCCCTGGAAGCAGGGAGCTACAATGGGCGTTCCTGGGCAGGGTCCGTGATTAGCACTAACTTGTTGGTAAGGGTAGCATGATCCATAGCGTAAACACCTGTAGAGGAATGCAATTCATTATTGCTCTTCTAACTTCTGCTTGCGCTCGTTCCGCTCTATTTTGAGTGCTCGTACCTGCTCGCCAGGCAACATGATCGTTCCTGCAATCTTCATTGAGGTCAACTTGCCCCCATCGATATAGTGATAGACTGCTTGCCGACTGATGCCAAGCAGTTTCGCTGCCGTTCCTGTGGTCATGAGATCGTTGACATTCTGGCTGATTATTTGCGGTACTGATTCGGGGGACTTCTGCGGCCTGTATTTTCCCTCCCAATGCTCTTGCCAATCGAGAGCATATGCTTCAATGAGCGGCTCCCACGCTGGCGAGTCAAGCGGCTCTGTAAGAAACGATGTGACAATTGCTTCCTGGCATGCTCTCACAAAATGGGGATAGCTTGCTTCCTCGTTCGTCAACGGAGCTTTTTGCTGAAGATAATGGAGAATCCACCGGAACTCGCGGCTCTCAGCCCAAAGGCCCTCTACTTCCTCGACAACGGTGATCACCGGCTCCAGGTGGTGCTGCTTTAACTCTTTGATCCGCGCACGTCGGGCTGGAGTACCATCAAAGCCTTTCATGTGCTGCCACAAACGTCTCTTTATATCGTTCGTTTGCCCAACATACCACACTTCCTTTGTTCGCGGATCAGTCAAGGTATACACACGGCGCTTCTCACTTCCCAGCGCTGGCCGTTCGCCCTGGAGTCGCTCCCGAAATTTCATGCGGACAGAGCCTACCCTTTTAGCCGCACCTTCCAGCGTTCGCCGTTCCTTTAGCCAGGCCAGATACGTTTCCCCCCAGAAGCAGGTATCACAGATCGGCGTTTTCCCGTTGAGGCGGGTCTCCACCTCGCGCCGTCGCTCTCTGATGTCAAAGTTGGTGTCGGCTTGGCGCATCTGGCACAGGATACAGATTTTTGAGTGAGCAAGCCACTGCTGCTCTACTGTGTCCAGTTCCTTCAGTACTTGTGCTGCTGCGATGAGCGCTGGCAAGGTTTGAAATTGCATCTCTAGCACTTCACTTTGTCCGAGCGCGAACGTGTCATAGCCCTGTTGAACGAGCTGTTGTGCATTCCAGTGTATCAGTCTTGTAAGGTGACCAATTACCTCGTCGCGAGGTAGGGAGAGTGCCCATTCCTGAAGCAACTCTAGCGCCTGCTCTGGATTCTCAAACGTGGTCATGTTTTCTCCTCGTGGTCACCCGAAGTATCGTCAATGCCGATTCGTTCAACCAGTCTATGCTACTATTCTTCTTAACGTCCTTTGCATTCTATGATACGTATAGCTTGGATCAATGACGCTGTTTGAATCGATGGAAAGGAGAAAAGTAGTTTCCACCTGTTACTTTTGGCGCACGATCTGAGTTCTACGTAGTAGAACCTGGCTTCCACGAGCGGCGACCGCCACAGGTTTTGGCCTGAAGGGCTGATGGTCGTGTTCCTCGCCTCAGTGATCATCCCCTGCTCGACTGCGCAGCCTTCATCCAGAGACCCGTTTTGCTGCGCTCTTGCGTTCTCCGTTTTTGAGGATCTGCGGACCCTTTTTTTGAGGAACGGCAGGTGAGAGAAACGGCGGCCTCGCTTCCTGCGTCTGTTGTAACAAGCAGGGCAAAATGCGTCCTGTCTGCCTGTTAGAGAAACAAAGGAGATTGTCAATGAACCAGGGAGAATCGCAAGGCAATCGTAGCCATGGCGAGCTGGAGATGGACATCATCGCCATGCTTCGTAATCTCAAGCTTACGCCTATTACCATCACGCGCCATGAAAATGCAGGGTTTGGTGCAGAGTACCAGTGGCAGGCCCTCCACCTGCATGGGGCGCTCAGCACGACTTCGTGACGGTCCTCGAAGACGCGCTCACCGGCGACAATGGCAATGCTTTTTGTCATGGATGATGTTCCCCTACCACTACCAGAGAGCATTCGCGCGAACATGTCTGAGGGGAATATAAGGCAGTATGAGGCACGGCGTGCGCGGAAATTGCAAGAGCGCCGCGATCTCGGTATCCTTGAAGAAGAATGAGATCCATATGCATCTGGTAAACGAGCCTCCCAAAGACTCGTTTACCAGGTGGGCTCTGCAAAGAAAGCGTGTGTATGCTTTTGCTCCACGCAAACAGGATGGTGCCTTCATCGTGCCAGGTGGCGGTAAAGTTAGGTATTGATAGGTGGAATGCCGGTAGGACGGTGCCATTTTGCCAGGTCAATAATCTCGATCCAGGGCCGCATAGCTCGTCGTTCCTTTTGCATCCTCCTATAGGTGCTGTTCACGACGCCTCGCGAGAGGCGATTGACGTAGTAGCGCAATGGGTCGATGCTGCCACTGGAGTAGTAGTCACCCATCACGTCTTCAACCTCGCCGACCGATGGTTTCGAGATCTGTACTTCAATGTCAATATAGGCTTTTTTACCGTCCTTGCCTGGCAAGACCAGGATGCCATCAGGAATGTGCTTACGCTTCTGCCCTTTTTGCCGCTGTTCCTGCTCTGCCTGGATGGATCGTTCGCTGATCCACTCCATGTTCTCCAACTCTTCCTCTAGTTGCATACGTACCTCTGTGATCCAGTAGAGGTGATTGAGCGAGCGAACTGATGGTGTTTCAGCTCGAAAGTCCAGCTCAGCTTCGCGTAACCCTCTGCGGGTCAGGTGGACCCAGCCAGATTCATGGTGGAAGACGGGACGATAGACGGCTATTTTTTCCTCGACCCAGCGGTCTTTAATCTCGGTCGTGCGCGAGATCGACAGCATATTGCCCTCGATTTCATAGTCGGACTCCCTGGCCAGCAGACGACGGAGCTGGTCGAAGCGCAAGGCGCGCATATGTCCGATATACCACCAGGCATATTCGTCGCGGTGTGTCCACTGAGGCTGGTCTTTATCCTTGCGGGTTTTCCGTGGTGGAAGGACCTGCTCCGTACGCAGCTGGCGAATGGCCCGTGTGACATCCTTTTCACGCAAGTTGAAAGGCAAGGTGACGAGTTTTGTATAGGGAGGCAATCGCTTCTGTGGGTCATAGTAGTGCTCTGCAACGACCCAGCGGAACCAATTGGCAAAGAACGCCGAACGTTCTTCTCGGGTATATTTCTTCTCTGGAACAATCATTCCTTCACCCATGCGCAGGCGGACCCAATCGTAGTAGAGGCGCAAGCGCCCTTCATCAGTCGAAAAATCTCGTTGCCCTGGCTGACGCGGCGAGGGTTCTGGTTCTGTAGTCATGTGCGTGTGTCCTCATAATTCCTTCCCTATCTTGAAAACGACTTCAATCGCTGTGACGGAACACATTGCCTGAATATTTCAAGTAACTGGTTCTGTGATCAGTGCTCAAAGATTGGAAGAAGCAATGTACTAAAAAGATAGATGGTAATATATTTAAAAATATATAGATAAACCACGAGATTTGAGGGGGTATGCAAAAAGGTCTTCACACCGCTTCTCATGCTGCTTTCCATTGGAAGCAGGAAAAGACAAGCTCTACGAAGCCTACTTCGTAGAGCTTGAGGGAAGGTTTGGCAATTTTTACGCGAGAATCGTGCTTGTGCCACTACCAGATCACTACCGTTTCTTGGATCTGACCCGTTTCGGGAGCGCAGTTGGTGCCACGATGGTATCGCCGTTGAAGGTATAAATTTTGCTGACATCGAGGCCGGATCTCCGAAGCTGCTCACGTATCTGGTCGAGCAGAACGAGCTGCTCAGTGAGCGCAAAGTACCAGACTTCGTTGTACACGGTGTTGGTAGCATGGGCTCGCATGATAGCCTCTGCACCTTCTTGTGTCCTGACCACTTCAATCGCCAGTTGGCCTCGTGTCTGGGTCACAAACTGTGCAGCCGGGACGTGCAGCTTGCGCTCTGGGTCAGACTGCTGAAGCTCACGCTGCGCTATCCAGGTACAGTATTCAAAGTCGCCAAACTCTTGTTCATCGGTTCTGTTCAACTGCTCAATATATAAGCGGATCTGGTTGCAGACCAGCAAGTATGGCAAGTCGAGGCGCTTGGGGCTATAGTGGGGCAGATCCAGTTCGACGAACTGAAAACCGGCGGTGGAGAGCCAGTAGTATTTCGGCTCTTTGGGCACGAGATGTGCTGAGTTGACCAGGCGCTTCGCTTCCCACCGTGTGATCGCGTTATCTGTGGCCGATGGTGATAGCACTGCATCCCAGGCGTGCTTCTCTGGCGACTCGCGCCCAAGCAACCGCCGAAGCTGGTCGTACCGAATGATGCCCTGCTGACCTATCCATTGCAGGATATAATAGTCACGATCTTCCCAGCGTGGCTGCCCTGCATCTTTGCGTCGTTTGCGTGGGAGCTTCTGTTGTGGCTGTTGATCGGGTTGGGACTTCTCGTTATGAGAAGGGGCCATGATCCTGGTTCCGCCCTTTTCTTTGATGATCTCTGCTTACAAGCTGGTAGTGATATGGTAGTGTACCACAGAAAAGTGATGAAATTCCTGTTCCGCGCTGAAATTCTGCGTTGAACCGAAGGCCGGATGGGGAGACCTTCTCCAGAAGAAGCAGTGTCATCACATGAGGTTCTTGACTGAGAGACGTGGCAAGACTCCGCATTGTATCGGGCCAATCTGGCTAAAAGCGCGCGTAGAAGACATGGCAAGACACCTTGTACGAAAAACGCTCATTGCTCCTCCTCGGTGCCCGAAGCCTCCGTGTCTGGCCTGCTCGATGATTTGGTACGTCGCCGTGATCGCGACGGTGCGGGTGGTGAGAGAGAGGCTACGAAATCGGAGGGCAGGCTGTCCTTTACATATTGCACGATATAACTGGCCATGCGCCACACATCCATCCTCTCCTCCGCACGAATAGCCTCATCGAGTGCCCTATTACCTACGTCACACAATTCGCCATAGAGTCGTTTGGAGAGGCGCACATACGCACGGCTGACTTTGGCGATCTGCTTGTCCCTCGCGTATGCTGCGGCCATCTCTTCCTGTGTTTCTATCCCCATGCCAAAGAAACGGCGCTTCGAGCGTTCCTCTGCTTCCTGGTGCTCGCGCACACGCCGTTTAATGGCGATATTGACCGTGGATGGTTTCACGCCTACCCGCTGCGCGATCTCCTTTTGCGGCAGATCTGGATAGGTGCAGAACAACCAGTAGGCATAATCGCTCCTCGTGGTTGCGCTCGCTGGGATGCCATGATGCAGGTTTGCTTCAAATGCTGCTTCGATGACGGCATTTTCATTGGCAAAGGCGCGGAGCGTCGCGCGGATCTCTGCGAGCTGCTGGCGTAGGCCCGCCTCCCGGCGATGGTAGCCATCGATGACGATCAGCCCATACTCCTCTGTCCGTGTGACCAGAATCTTCGGCCAGGTTGCAGGATCGGTCATTGTCAGCGAGACGACCTGGGCCTCGCGTAGTGGACGTTGAGCCAATGCTGCGCCTGGAAAGTGAGCATCCTGCAAGCTGTGAAGGTCCTGGAGCGGGACCAGCAGTTCATCCTGTTCATCTGGGAGCAATACCACCATCACGTTCCTCCAGAGCTATTGTTGAGTTAGATTAGACGTCTAATTTGGCTGTTCATCATGCGCAGGGGCCTACTCCTAGTATGACATGGCAAGACAACCACGACGACAGAGAGGGTGTAAGTCGCTTCTCCACGCCGAGACATGGCAAGACAGGCTGATCTGCTTGGGCCTGATGGATACGAGAGACCGGCTGCGAGAGAGATTGGCCGATACCTTCAAAGGAGGCAGGAAGAGCACTGCGCCAGGTGCTCTCTGGGGAGACATGGCAAGACAGCACCGAGCGAATACCCTTTGCCCATTACTCCTGGTTGTGGGCCTACCGAACGCTGGTTGTGAGACATGGCAAGACACAATGAAATACCGTGGAATGCAATGAAACTACAGAGTGTGGCTCCAAGATGTAACCTGGGCCGATTCTCGCTCGTATGATAGCGATATAGGGGTTAATCTATCATGGAGAGAGCACAGCCACAAAAACCAATTTATATCACAGCGGTTGATGCTGCCAAGCTTCTTGGTAAATCAACGCGGACCATTCATCGCTGGATTGAGCAGGGCAAGGTGCAGGCCCGCCATCATGGTCCTAATCAATTGCACATTCTCCTGGCCGATGTCGAGGCCATGGCCCGTGAAGAGCCAACCGTTGCCACGCCATTCTCGCTCCTGGAGGACCATACTTCAAGCATCGAGGAGTTACGAGCCCAGGTGAATGAATTGCTGGAGATCAATGCGCAACTCAGGGCACAGGTGACAGAACAGGATGGACGCATCGAGCAGCTGGAGCGGGTGGTTCGTCGCGAATACGAAGCACAGTCGATTTTGCAAAAGCTCCTGGCTTTACGTTCGGATGCGTTAGAAAGCGTTGATCTGAGCACAGTGCGCGAGCGGCGTGCGGAAGTTGGACGCCTGGCCAGGGACCTATCCTTGCTGGAAAAGCGTGGACTCCCGCCAGGATGCCTGACGGTATCGACGTTCTGTAAGCGTCATAGCGGTTCCGCAGGGATCATCCATGCTAGCACCGTGAAGGGCATGGTGGAGGCTGCTGGACGCGTTGGAGAGTTGGTCACCATTTATGAGCGCCCGACGGCATCGACCTATACGCATGAATGGTGGCTCACATTGGCTCAACAACAGGACATGATTCTTTTCTGGCAGGAACATGGCAAGCCATTTGAGCCGTGCCCAGCGTGTCCGCATACAATGAACATGACTGAAACGACCATTTCAGACGAGATTCCAACCGCTGAAATGGTCTCGTAATCTGGTTTTTCATCGGATGAGCGACCCGTGATCTACCCGAATTCTATTCGGGACGCTATCGGGTCTTTTACCGCCGGGTGGTTTTGGCCCTCAAACAGCCTGTAGTGGGCATAAAGGGCTTGGAGAGAAGGCCGTATTTTGCGGCGCTCTTCTTTTGTTCGTACTACAATCTTGAGCAGGTGCCTGAACGGTGGGGGGGAAGTATCATCTCTCCAGAAAAAGAGGCGCGTGATGGAGTGGGGGTTCAGGCACCTGCTCAAGCGGTGGGCATTGTGCTTCTGTTGAGGAAGAAGGAGTCTGTTTTGCAGTTAGAGGGCGGCAGTGAAGGCAACACAGTCCAGCGCTCAAGGAACGGAACACAGAGAACATCGGCGCGAAGACTTCGGAGTGATGCTGGAAAAACCCTGTGGACACCTCGCGACGAATTTGCTCTTGCCTGGATCGGGCATCAGTATGGCATTCGCCTGGATCAGTTGCAGTGGCTGCTTGGCCGTTTTCCTGGTCGAGGTGCGGCCAATGAAAACTGGATTAGCGAGGGCGCAGCGCGTGATGTCGTGACACGCTGGCAACGGGCAAAGCTCGTCAGGGTGGAGCGCATTCGCGTGCGAGAGCCGTTCTGGGTCTGGCCAACACGTCTCGGCTTGCGCAAAGTTGGACTGCCCTATACCTATCGAGACCTGGCACAATCGAGCCTGGACGACCTCACACATCTCTATGCAATTAACGAGATCCGGTTGCAGCTGGTGGATGACTACGATGGCGAGGGCACGCAATGGGTCAGCGAGCGCCAGTTACTCCAGGGAGTGGTCCGCTCCTCTGGCCAGGAACTGCTGCACCGACCAGATGGGGAGATTTATTGGGCCGATGGCACCATTACTGCCGTGGAGGCGGAGCTATCGCTCAAGAAACCTTTTGAGCTGGCAGAGAACTTGATGGAGTTGCTGCGTGGAAAGGAATACCTCCGCGCAAAAGCTGACTTTGGCTGGCAGACCGCACGAGGGATGAGCCGGGGCGACCAGAGTCAGTATGCAGAGATCTGGTATTTTGCGCCGTCGGTGGTGCGCAGACAAGTGCGGCGTGAACGTGCCCGTCTGGTGAGCCGGGGCGATCTCTCTGAGCAGGAGGCAGAACGGATCTTTGTGCGCTGGTATCCTCTGGCAACTGAGGAGGAGTCCGAGCAAGAAGAGGCCGAGGATGACGAGACCCTCGATAACGATAGCGATACTGGCGATCAGCCTACCGATGAGGAGAGACATCCTGAGCCGGAGGGCGAGCCGCAAGAACGATAGTTACCGTATTATGGTCCTCGCAGACTACTGGTAGGGGCCACAAGCTGTTTGCCTGCGTGCAAATGCCCCTTTTATTTCACCTAACACCAGTCACAGATAAGTGCTCGCGGAGAAACGGCCATGCAAGCCAGTGGAAGCCCATTTTACAGGAATCCTTCCAGGTTCCCTTCCCGGAAAGCTTCCCGGTTTTACAGGTCCGTTCCCGACCCGTTCCCGGTCTGTTACCGGTCGTGTTTGCTACACTGGTGGGTGAAAGAGACCTGGTGAACAACACCAGGCGCAAAAAGAAAGGAGCGATATGGCACGAACACACACACAAAAGTTGACCTATGAACAACTTGTTGAAACGTTCGTCAGAGCCAGTGGATTGCGCAAGGCAGAGTTGGAGCGCTTGCGGGTGCGTGACTTCTACCGTGGTGGCGATCACGATTTTGGCTTTGAGGAAGACTGGATTCATGTGGATGCCTTTGAGGACATCCCCGCTCACGAAGTCCCTTTTACGGGGGATAAGGAGTGGATCATCGCCGAACTTTGCAAGGGCCGCAGCCCGGATGACCTGGTGTTTTCTTCGCTGCCGGATCTCGACTATGAGGGGCTGCGCGAGGACTATGCCGATAGTTTGTTTCTGGTGTACTATGACAGCTTGGGGGCAACTGGCGCACCGCACAACATCCCAGAACTGGGGAAGTTGCTCAAAGGAGCGCTGGGATTACGGAAGTACGATGAGAAGCGTCGGCGAGCGATGCGCTGGGCCAGCCGCGACATGCGGCGCATGGCTGGCGTATTGTAACAAAAAGCGTGTGTATGCGATTTCCCCTGGTTGCTTCACTTGTAGGCTGTGAGGTGGGCCAGGGGAATGTCTTGCCCTTCTCGCGCACGTTATGAGAACAGTCATGGTGCTCACTAAACTATGGGGCGGGCCTTCAGATCGCGCCAGTAGAACTGTAATTCTTCCAGGCGCTGTCGGAGTCCTATGGCGTCGGATGCTGAAGCAGTGACGAGCGCTTCCTGTACCGCCTTCACGAGAATCTGATACTCTCGCTCTGATAATGATTTGACCAGGCCGAACATCGCGATGCTGTGCTGTGCATCGAGGAGCCGACGAAAGAGTCTGCGTTGTTCTTTCGTCTCTTCCATCGTTGCTAATGGCTTGGTACTTTCTCCGCCTGGCAGCGCGCGCAGGCAGGTCGTGATTACCTGGTCGAGCAAGTGATATTTGCGCTCCCAATTCGGGGCGTCTGGATCTCCTGGTGCTATTTCCGCGCTGGCGAGAATCTGCGTGGGGCCATGCGGGACAATACGTAAGCGCCCCAGCTGGCCGAGCTGGACATGGGTAAAGGTATAGATGCGCCCGCCGTTCGGGAGTGGCTGTGCGGTTGTCGTCACGCCCACCGGCAGATCATCAGGAGTGAGGCGTCGCATGTATGTCCTTTCTGTTGGCGGCTACCCTATGAGTTGTCAGGGGCCGCAAGGGTCTATGACCCCTTTCTCTCTATGGATGGGAGCTGAGGGCGTGTGATCTGCGCTCCATCGCCCTTGTGTTCTGTCCCGATTAAGAGCTGGTCGATACGCGGCTGTGGCGGCGGCGGTGCTACCGGCTGCGTAGGAACCGGTGGCGTCGTAGGGGGCGGTGGGGTTGGCCTGCCGCCGGGGCGCTTGTTCTTACTCATACATCATCCTTTCATTTCACGCCAGGGAAGTAGATCAAGAGAACAGTTGAAGGGCAAGAAGCGCAACCAGGGCGATCACCTCGATGCCGAAGGCAATCATGGCGATCCTCGTTCCCCAGACCTTCTTTTTTATGGTGCGCTCGTTGTATTCGTATGCCTTCGCCATCGACCCAACAAGCGTTTCTTTGGTTTCTTGCAATGGTTTCGCGATATAGGTGAGCAGCTGAGCTGGTTCGGGAACGCGTTTATAGGCCCTCACCCAGTAGCCTGAAAAAGTCGCTGCCATCATCGTTCCCAGATAGAGCACAAGCAAAACCACGAGTCCTTTTTGTGAGAAGCCGTAGGCAGCGCTGGAAAGGTGGGCAGTGGGAGCGGCCAACAGAACGGCCTGGAGCACCAATGCGGTGGCAATGAGCGTGGTGGCTATTCCTAAGATCGTATTCGCTTTAGCGTCGAGGGCAGTAATCTGATCCGATTGCGCTGCCGTTCGCTCTTTCATCTGTTCAAGGACCAGATCCAGAGAATACTCGATGGTTCCTGATAGCGCGTGAGATACTGGCTGTTGCACCGCTCCTCCTTTCTCTATCTGCTAAGACGATCAGACAGAGGAGAAGGTTGGTCATCCAGGACATTTGGATATGCCTTTTCTCGCTGGCTCGTGTGGATCTCACGCAGATTCTTGTGAGGAATGAAGGTACTCCTCATGTGGGCCTCTCAGTGCAAGAGGTGCAATCTCCCAGGTTGGCAACTGCTCGGCGCATGGCCACTGGATGAAGGGAAATGTGTACGTGTATAATTCGCCTGCACATTCTTGTGGGGGATTACGTCTCAGATGCTCCACAAGAGGCTGGACAGCTGGCGGTGCATATTTGATGATCGCCTCAAGACGATCAAAGATGTTGCCAGGAGGGTCTTCATCCACTTTCTCTAGCCAGTTCACCCGAATTTCAAAGATGAGACAGGCCAGCACCCGTAGCGTTTCTTCGTACTCGAAGCGTTCAGACCTGCTCATAGGTATCGTCTCCATCGCACGCCTCATTTCAGCCAGTAGCAGCTGCAGATCGCGCTGGGCAGTGGTGGGGATTCCTGATCTGCCAGCCCAACGATTTCTGGGCATGGAAAACCTGGCGGGCCGCACTCCACTCGTAAGCAAGCTCTTCGTCCTCCCAGGCAAGTCACCGCTCCCGCGCAGTCCCGTAGGTCCGCTTGGCCGCGATTGGCCCTGCGACGTATCGCCTTCCCACACCTCGCCGCCAGTATATCGGGTTCCGGGTGCTCTGTCCAGCGATCAACTTCAATGCAGTTCTATTCGCTTGCGCTGTTCCAGTCGATCATTGACCCTGGCGTCGCTCCTGATCAACTCCTTGTTCTCTCGCGCATACGCCATCAGATCGAGCAACTCTTGGGGTTCTAGCTCGATAGCCTGCTGGGACTCCTTGTTCCACAGAAGGTAGAGCACGCGCCCGTCCGGCAATGGGAGGCGCGAGATGAGATGGGGTACTGACCTCGAAACCCCGAGGGAAACGGGGGCATAAGTAGAAACGAATGGATCATTGTTGCTTATGGGTTGTTCTTCGCGTTGGTGAATGCTCCTGCGTTGTGCTAAGTACACAACCGCAGAAAAAAGATTCGGAATTCATCCTGTAGCAGCATGGGGCATCTGTACCCCGCAATTTGGCATGACTTTGGCAACAGGCTTCGTTATTATTTCTGTCTCCGAATCAGCTTGCGGAAGAAGAGTCATTAATCAAAAGATTGTATTCCACGATCTGTACCCTAAAAACATTCACCATGCGCGTATTTTTAAGGTATCGTATTTTTAGTGCTCCTATCCACAGCAATGTGTTGAGAGTTTTGAGAGAGGAGTAAATAATGGCCCTTGGAGATGGCATCCGCAGAAACATTGCAACGGTGACGAAGGCAGAGCGTGATCGCTTTCGCAATGCGATTATCGCACTCAACCACCAGTTTTATCCTGGTGGCAGGGGCGACACACCCGTTGGCGGTGTGAGTTATTGGTTCAAGCAAGATGAGATTCACCAGAGCACGCACGTCCACAATTGTCCTGCATTTCTACCGTGGCATCGTGAACTCTTGAACCGTTTTGAGGCGCTACTACGCTTGGTCGATCCAGCACTCTCCCTGCATTACTGGGACTGGACGACTGATCCAAGCTGGATGTTCACAAACGACTTCATGGGGAATGCACACGGGGACGCGGGAGAACCATGGCAAGCGAATGCTCCGCCTTGGCGCCCTGACGGGCTCTACAATCCTGGAGCCAATCCGAATCGAGACGCGAGTGACAACCCATTCGATCCGCCGCTCCATATCACGCGAGGCGTCGGCGGGTTTGGTATTTTATTACCAACGCCTGCCGACGATCAACATATACTTGACGCACCAGACTTCGTCGAGTTCCACAATCGTATCTCTCTGCCACACGGGAACATGCATGCATACATCGGAGGCCCAGGCGGTACACTCACGGATGCGCACACATCATTCCGCGATCCCTTTGTGTTTCTCTTGCACTCGAACATCGATCGCCTTCTTGTGATGTGGCAACATAATCCCGCGCATCCCGAACGACTCGATCCAGCGCAGGTCTATAGAGCGTGGACAAACACAAAGGGCAGTGGCGACGTTTCCTTGCTCGATCCCAATTGGGGAATTTTGAGTCCGCTAGAGCCGTGGGCTGGCGTCAATGCACAGACACCCGCGACAGGTATCATTGCAAATGTTGTGTCCACTCGACCGTGGGCACCGCCTGAAAATCAAACGCTCTACAAAGACTCGCGCGATCCCACCGTTGTCAATTCACCCAGCTACGACACAAGCCCCAAACATGGTATTGGTCCTACCCCACGTGTCGCTTGTGCGACCAATCAGCAGAGTGACCTGCACGTGCTGGCTATTGATCAAAACAATGGTTTGTGGCACACCATCCGATTGGCCGATGGGACCTGGCCCTACCCCTTTGGCGACGTTCAGGCACAAACACGGCTGGTCGGTCCTAACCCCGGCATTGGTCCTACCCCACGTGTCGCTTGTGCGACCAATCAGCAGAGTGACCTGCACGTGCTAGCTATTGATCAAAACAATGGTTTGTGGCACACCATCCGATTGGCCGATGGAACCTGGCCCTATGCCTTCGGCGATGTTCAATCGCAAACACGGCTGGTCGGTCCTAACCCCGGCATTGGTCCTACGCCGTTTGTTGCTTCCGCGGTCAATCAACAGGGAGACTTGCATGTGCTGGCGATCGATCAGAACAATGGCTTGTGGCACACCATCCGATTGGCCGATGGAACCTGGCCCTATGCCTTCGGCGACGTTCAGGCACAAACACGGCTGATTGGCCCCAACCCCGGAATAGGTCCCACTCCATTTGTTGCCTGCGCCACTAACCAGCAGGGGGATTTGCACATCCTAGCGATCGATCAAAACAATGGTTTGTGGCATACGATCCGCATGGCCGATGGGACCTGGCCCTATGCCTTCGGCGATGTTCAATCGCAAACACGGCTGGTCGGTCCTAACCCCGGAATAGGCCCCACCCCACGTGTCGCCTGTGCCACCAATCAGCAAGGCGATCTGCATGTGCTAGCGATCGACCAGAACAATGGCTTGTGGCACACCATCCGCATGGCCGATGGGACCTGGCCCTATGCCTTCGGCGACGTTCAGGCACAAACACGCCTCGTTGGCCCTAACCCCGGAATAGGTCCCACGCCGTTTGTTGCTTCCGCGGTCAATCAACAGGGAGACTTGCATGTGCTGGCGATCGATCAGAACAATGGCTTGTGGCACACCATCCGCATGGCCGATGGGACCTGGCCCTATGCCTTCGGCGACGTTCAGGCACAAACAAGCAGATGAAGGCAAATTAGGTTAAAACGAGTCTGTGCGCAAGACCGTGGCAGGAGTTTTCAAGAGCATTGGTCCAGACTGGGTCGAGATGGTCATTCCCGCTCTGGCCACTGCTCTCCAGGGAGTCTCTAGTGCGCAATCGCAGAAGAAAGAAGCGGAAATCATGCTGTGACGTGGAGAGGTTGAACTTGGTACCTGGCCATGACTTTGGCAGCCGATTTGGTTGACCAGTTGAAGGGATGAGCACTTATGTATAATCTGGCTCGACTTTTCTGGAAAGGGTCATCGGAAACGAGCTCAGAGTATACATAATGCAAGTTATTTAGTAATCTTCCACTGCGTTCCAGATTATAAATAACATACAGTGCGTTCCATTCCGCAACAAAGGCCATCAACCGTTCAGCCAGGTGGTTCAGGTCAGTGAAGTCGCTGAGACGCAGCCGCTTACGCTGCACAATGCTGAACCACTGTTCGACCTGATTCATCCAGGAGCAATGCACCGGCAGAAACCAACAGACAAAGCGGGGGTGAGCCTGGAGCCAGGTCTGAACCTGCTTCCCTTTATGTATGCTCGAGTTATCGAGGACCAGCGAGATGCGACGAATAGAGGACGGAATCTCCCGCTCCAATTGGGTCAGCAAGGCGATGAACTCTTTTTGTCGCTTGCGCACTGCTGTTTGGGCGTGGACCTTCCCCGTACGGGTATCAAAAGCGACAAACAGATGCAACGCCCCTGCTCGCTTGTAGCCATGCTCCAGGCGAGTTGGTTCGCTCGGTCGAGTGGGAAGGGTAGGAGCCTTTCGAGGACGAGGCTGCAGATTGGTTTTCTCGTCGGCGCACACTACCATCTCGTCATCCGCCAGGGGACGCGTGTAGAGATCCACCAGGCCGCTGATCTGTTGCGCGAAGTGCTCATCACGGGGAACATCTGCTGAGAGCCAGAGATGATGTCGCCACGGTTTGAGTTTGTGCGAGCGCAAAATGCGAGCTACAGTGTCGGCAGAAATGCTTTGCACTATGCCATCGGCTTTCAGCTTGCGGGCCAGTTCCGGACCATCCCATTGCGAAAGGGAGCGTTCCATCTGGTCAGGTCTTTCGCACGCCAGTTTGACGATATGGAGAGCTACCTCTGGTGCAAACACCGGGGGACGGCCTGGACGGGGTTTCTCACACAGGCCTGCTACCCCATGCTCATGAAAGCGTTTGACCCACTTGCGGACATGGTATTCTGCCAATCCCACCCATTGAGCGGTCTGAACATAGGAGTGGCCTTGCTCTAACAGGAGCAAGGCGTGAGCACGGCGAGCTACACCCACCGGCGTTTTCCGGCGCTGCAACCAGTGCTGGAGGGTCGTCCGGATTGGGAAGTCGAGGGTAATGGTCCAAGCAGAGCGGCGTCCGCGCATCGTCACCTCCTCAAAGGGGCTGTGATATTCTCTTCATCTGACAATGAGAACAACCGGGTGATGGCTCTCAATTCCGAATCTTTTTTCTGCGGTTGTGTACTAAGTAGGTGCGTACTCGCACTATCTGGTGAGAGGGAAGTCGGCTTGTTTCCGGGCTTCTGGCTCCTTTGAGCCGATTGCACCAGTAGCAAGCAGGGACGCAATTGACAACCGTCGTTCCGCTGTCAGGCTGACCGAGAGGGATAAAGTGTTCGAGGACTTGGTATGGTCGTTTTTGGCAGTAGGCACACATGCCCTCAAAATCATTGAGCGTCTGAGACCATTCGGCCCAAGTGAGGTCTGCCGGGGCACCGAGCTTGCGGGCTCGACTGAGTTGACGGATTAATGCCTGGACCGAGGTCTTGCTGCCATAGAATCGATGCTCTGGACAGAAATAGGCTTTGGGCTTGTCTTTACTGAGAAAAGGCTGCTCACAAATGAAGCAGACATTGGGGAACCCCATGGATTGCTCAGAGGTTCTGGTACGTGAGACACGTCTACTCACCGGCATGCTCCTCCTTCTTACGAGCAGATCGGCGTCGCCGTAGGCGTGGTGATGGCGGTGAAGTAGGCTGAGAAGATGACCCTGTGTCCTCTTTAGGGGATGGTTGTGCGTGGCCGAGCAGAGGGCCATAGACTCTGGCTTCCTCCAGTCGCCGCTCCAACTGTAATTGGAGGCCAGCTTGTGCCACGTCTTGGTCGTGTTCTGCAATCCAGACCGCCAGTTCCAGGGCCGCCTGTGGGTCGATGCGATAGCGCTGGCCCATCAGATCCGTGATCGTGACCCAGTCGTCCTCCAGCGTAATGCCCTGGATATGGATGATCCATACCTGGTCCTCCATGCTGCTCCCTTCTCTCTGTTCTAGCCATCGTTGGCCGCTTTCCGTATGAATGGAATGAAAAACCATGCTCGCGACCCGAGGGTGAGAAGTTGTCGGCCTATTTTCCCTCAAAATATTCAAGGAACGGAATAGACCGACTCACGAGATTGATAACGGCATCTGTATCACCAGCAGCACGAGCCTCCTGTGCCCGTTTCGTCATTTCCTCTCCCATTGCCTGCACGTCTTGCCACGAGAGAGATTGAAGGAATTGAGGAAGTTTCTCAGGAGGTTGCTCCATATATTTTTGAAACAGTTCTTTTCCAGTCATCATTTTTCCACCTTTGGCTTTTTGCCATTCTATCTTACCGTGGTTTTTTCGTTCCACTCATACGGAAAGCGGCCTTATACGTCTCGGTCAGCACGAGCCCTCGCCTTATGAATGGCTACTGAACTGCTCGTCCAGGAAGCTTTCAACCGCATCACGGAGATCGAACAGCAGCTCAAGAATGACCTGGGTCTCTTCGTCAAGCACGCTAATCCAGAGATCCCCTTCTCTCATCCGTGCCAGGGTAAAGGCAAAGGTCGAAGCTGAAACCTTCCCAATATCGCCGTAGATCTGAAAGGGTTCTGGGCGAGCGTCAGTCTGCATGGTGCCTTCAAAATCTGGTTCATCAGAAAAGGTAAGCGTGGCCTTGCCCGCGGCCAGAAAACTATTCCAGAAGAGTCTTCCCAACTCTTCCTGTCTGCCACCCTGTTTCCAGCCCGGCCAGGTGGCGAGGGCTGGATAGGTGCGTAGTGGCACATGTGCAATGGTATAGGTGGCCTTATTCATGAGCCAGCCAGTAATAAACTGCATGACTCGTGCCGGGTTATTGTCCCAGTAGCCATTGAGCCTGCTCCAGTTGATGATATTGAGCTTGCTGATGTCATCAGAAGACCTGATTGTTTCCTGTTCGACGATGTGAGCCCTTGAGTATCCACCTGGTCTTTGCACCTTACTTCAGCTCCTCAGCATGCAGTCCCAACAGCGCGGTCAGTTGATCAGCGAAGGGATTCACGTCGTTGGTAATCTGCTCGGTATAAATTTGCGTGGTCGCGATATTCTTGTGGCCCAGGCGCAGCTGCACATCTTTGACCGTGGCCCCCACCTTGAGCATATTCTTTGAAAAGGTGTGGCGGGTCCGATGGACCTTACTGGTGCCCAGGCAGTGTTTGGCGATGCCGGCGACGCCCTGATATTTGAGTGGCTTGCCGTAATCCTCATGGTAGGGAGCCACGTTGACCCAGAGCGGAGCGTCTGGCGCGAGACTGCCCAGCGCTTTGCCGTACCAGCGCTGCAACCACTGCATGAGGAGCTGAGAAATGGGGCGCGGCAGCGTATCTTTCATCACGTCGCCGCCTTTGGTACGCTCAAAATGCAAGGTGATGACGCCGCTGGTCCTGGCGATCTCCACACTGCCCCAGGTCAGGTTTGTGACCTCCGAGACGCGCCGCCCGGTTTGTAACAGGACGGCCAGCAGCGCCTTATCGCGTATCCCTTGCGTGGTCGTGGTATCGATAGTGGCGAGGCCCTGGTTGACGGTCTGTGCATCGAGCGGTTTGGCTTTCCCGTAGGGCTGGACTTTGGAACGCTCGACCAGGGAGATCGGGTTGCTGAACGGGAACAGTCGCCGGTGGCGGCGGCTGGCGAAGACATAGAAGCTCGAAAGAATGGCAAGCCGTTTATTGCGCGTTGCCGGGCTGATCGTCTCAGATCTGCCGGACAGGCTCATGGCCGCGAATGCCTGGGCGCGGGTCGCGAGCTGCTCTTCCACGTCGGCCAGGGTGCCGTCAGGAGGTTCAGGCATGGTCAGATCGAGGCCCTCGGCCAGCAGGAAACTGCGAAATGCCTGGAGGACGCCTCGGTAGGTCTGCTTGGTGCGCTCGCTCTGGCTCTGGTTAAACTTCTCGTGGAGCCAGGCCCCCATGACAAACTCGACGGTGACTTCATCGCGAGCTGAGGCGTGGCTTTTGAGCGACTGCGCCTGGTCGAGCGGTGCAAGAGTGGTCTGGTGGTCGATGACGCCAACTCCTTTCTGGTTAGTGCCCAAAGAGTTCTTCTTTGGCATAACGAACGAGTGTCACAATGAGCGTTGGCAGCTCTTCGTCGTCTTGCGGCTGTGGCAGGAGATCCTGACGCCAGAAGCGCAGGGCGTAGTGCAGGCCCATCGTGATGACCTCCTGGTCTCCCAGGCCCAGTGCCTGGTCCTGGATCTGGTGCATAAACGCTTTAATCTCGTCCTTAAACTGATTCAGATTGTCGGGCAAGTGGTGCCCGTAGGGATCGTCTCTTCGGTACATCAGATCCTCCAGAATCGGGGGTAGACGGTCGGAATTTCGGCGGGGGTGCATAAGGAACTATCATTCTTTCTGCACCCCCCGCTCCCCATTGTACGGTTTTTGGCCCACCCGGGTCAAGAGGTGCAGGCCATTTTTCGGCCATTTCTGGACACTCCCAGATGGCCGTGACCGGAAATTGAAACATGTTGACATATCGGCCATGACCGGACATCGCCAACCGGACGTGTCAGGACATGCCCCTCGCCATCTGTGCTATGATAAGGGGGCAGCCCACCTGTGGGCGATGAACCAGAACGAAAGGATCTCTTGATCCCATGAGTACGCAACGACGACGACAATATGTGACGGCTGCCGATGCCGCAAAACTATTGGGCAAGTCTGATCGCACCATTCGACGCTGGATCGACGAAGGCAGGATCAAGGCGCGTCACGCTGCGCACAATCGCTACGAGATCGCCCTAGACGATCTGGAGGCCCTGGTTGAGCAACAAGAGACGAAGGAATATGTGAATCCCGTTGAGCAACTGCGCACCTTGAGTAGCCAGGTCGAGGCCCTCACCCGCGAGGTGGAAACGCTCAAGGGGCAGGTGGCCCAGCTGCTCACCGAACGGAGTACCACCCCCTCGTCTGGCAGCTAGAATCGCCGCTGGATTGATCGGCATGGATTTCTACCTTTTAAGTAGTAAGAGAAGAATGGATAGGGCAATGAGTACACCAAAGGGCATGAAATGCCTGCCACGAACGCTCGCGAGCGGTGAGCGAGTGCTGCTGTATAGCGATGCAAACCGCATTGTGTTGCAGCTGCGCCGCCAGGTGCCGACAGAAGAGGATCTGCTGATCCCTTCATTTAAGGTGGCCGTCTCGCTCAGCGCGATAGAGGCGGCCCAGCTGGCGGAGGATTTACTGGGTGCCGCTCTTGCTCAGCTGCACTCACGAGAACTGGCGACGGCATCCAGTAGTGTTGGCCAACCCGAAGACGAGGAGATGTGAGATGGATGAGACACCTGAACCTGGGCAACCCGAGATTGATCCTATCTGGCGGACGCTCATCGAACGGATGATGACCGATAAGGAATTTGGCCTCCAGATGAGTATGCGTATTCAGCGTGATTTAGATGTCCACCTGGAGCACATGCTGGCCGACCTGGTGCGTGAGTCTCTCGCTGGCAACACGACGCTCAGCGCGGAACAGTGCAGCCAGATCCAGATGGAGATCGTGCCGACGCAATTCCAAACGCACTACTTGGTGAACTATGTGCTGCCAGGGGAAGCAGTTGACCAGGCACGAACCGTGATCTGCTTCTGGAAAGACGAGCAGTGGAAGGTGCTGCCGCTCCCTGGCATGCCACTCTCGTAGGGTGCGCCGGCAGGGAATGGAGCTGCTGACCTGGAAGAGGGGGCGATACGAGCGCCAATGGCGTAGAAAAAGGCCCACTGAGGGGAGAATCGCGCCAGAATGCGTTTTTTGGCGCGAGGGTGTAATGTGTGATCCATCTTCATCGATACAGAGGCATTCTCGGCCTTCTGAGAGCCTCATCGTGGAACCGTGAGAGGGCTTCCTGGAATTCTGGAAAGCTGTTTTGCCAGGAAAAGGTCAACCGGAGGAGACCTGTCTCCTTCATAGGAGAAAAGAGATTCCCTGCTATCGAGCTTCCTGCCGCGGATCTCTGGGACAACTGGCCTTTTCGTCAGGATCAGCCTGCTCTGCCTGCTGCGGCCCAGGTGAGAGGTGCTGTATTTCTGGATTGCTGGAAGTATGGCGAACAAGAAACCTGAACAACTGGCAATACGGAGGCGGATGAAGAAAAAACACAGCAGGATGAAGAAAGTGGGCATGAGACGGCCAGGATCAGGTTGACAAACGTGGGGGCAGCAGGTAGGCTTCAAACAGGAAGAGACGTAGTGCCTTATGTAACCGCCACATTGACAATAGCGAGGCACTACACCCAGGAGGCATGGCATGTTTGTCCGCTGGAAGAAACGGAAAGGCGAGCGGTCTTCGCTTGCGGCGTACTTGGTACAATCGGTCCGCATCAACGGCAAACCTCGTCAACACGTGATAGCCTATCTGGGCGTACCGAGAGCGCATGCCGGGTGGTGGTGTGGCGTTGAGGAGAAGCTGCACGTGCTGGGGATGGACGAGGCGAGCCGTGAACAGGTGTTACAGACGCTCGCACAAAAGGCGACTCGCCCAACGGCAGAGCAGATGAAAGAAGCCGACGCGACGCGAGCCGCCTTTCGAGAGCAGTACCCACCACCGCCTGTAGTGCCTCAGACACCACCGCCGCTCACCATTTCAGGCACTACAGAAGCCGAGGAAGAGGGCCCACTGGTCATCACCTGGAAGGCACGGCCCTCGTTCAAACGGGGGAAGAGCACGAAATACACTGCCTCACTCGCCAGATCCGCCTCCGGCGCTGGTGCGATCCGCCTCTCGATCATCACGGTCCTGGGATCGCTTGACGCACGTGACTTGCAGGGAGAGCGCTGGGGATGGAAAACGTTCTGGTACCAGGTCCATTGCGCGTTATGCCTCTCAGATGTAGATCGTGACAGCTACTATGAAACGATGCGTCTTCTCTCCAGATGGGTGAAGCCTCCAACGCAAGCGGAGCTTGCAAGACTCATCCAGGATCAACTGAAAACGGATGAATGGTCTGCCCGATGGCACCTCGATAGAGCACTCAAAGCCTCGGACAAATGGCTGAAGAAGGGGAAGGACCTGCGTACCGTTCGCTCACGCGAAAGCCACTATCTTGATCAGGGCAACATGTAGTGCCTCATTTACATAATGCTTCCCAAGGTGGGCTGAGGGCTGGTTTTCTGGATTGCTGGAAATATGGTGCCAGATGGGGAAAGTGTAACGCGAACCTGATCATTCGCGTTACACGCGATACTGATAGTCAGTATCGCTAAGCATGACGTGCGTCTATGCTGAAACAGGATGTCTAGACACAGTGTAACAGTATTTAGCAGGTTCGCGTTACATTTTGCAGGTGTCAAGCAGGGGAGGTTGGAGGGGATTGCTGCGGGGCTTGTTTCGCCTTGCGTTCACGATAGCGGCGCACCCGTTCCCTGATCTGCTCGGCGTGTGCTTCGTCGCGACAAGGATCGCTGCAATATTTCGGACCACGCGAGGGATAGCGCCATTGGGTGACGGTCTGCTGGCATTGTACGCACGTAAAGGTAATGCGGCGCTTGCTCACAGAGCGCTCGTAGGCGACCTGGGGATGCTCCCGCGCCCGCGCATGTTTGTCGCCGTAGACCTTGACGGTTTGCCCATCATACCCCTCATAGTCCTGCTCATCGGTCATCGTGCTCTCCTTCCTGTAACGCATTTTTCCACGTTCGCGTTACACCAGTCTCCCACGGTTTTCTGTATTCCTGGACCTATGGCTGTATGGACGCCAGTTACCACTCTCGTACCGGTACGAGAGCTAGTGTAGTCCCTCTTCTGCCGCTTTTTTCGCGGCCTTGATCCGCTCCAGATCTGTTATAGCAATATACGTTTTACGATCCAGGGGGAACCGTTCGACCTTGAGAGACAATCGTTCAATGTAGTAGTACATGGTAGTGCGTTTCACGCCTAGCTCTTTCCCCGCGTTTTCGATACTAATGAACTTAGCGCCCTCTTGCTGTTTTTCCACTGGAGAAACCTCTATCATGGCTTTTTCCTTGATGCTTGCTTGACGATCATACAAGAACTCTATCATAGTCTTAGTGCTTTGTCAATATTTTGACGATAAGTGTTGACAAAGTGTCGATACCATAGTATACTTTACTGACGGTATGAGGAGTGACTGGAGTACGGAGACGTAAAGCAGCTTGTAGAGAGGATTTACCTATATAATTTGTGTCCGGTCAGTGCCTAAGTTTCTCAGGCCAAGCACTGACCGGAGGCCCGACGGAGTTACCCGCTTAACCTGGCTATTAGTATAGCACATGCGGGAACTCTAGAAGAGGAGTTCTACAAATGGCTAAAGCCACGACGAAGAAGCCGACCACCGTAAAGCAATCCCCAGCAGCCCAGCAGCAACTCAGCCAAGCTATCGCCAGTGATCCGGCCTACGCGCTCGACATGGCCCCTAACTTTCAACCAGATGTTGACCTCGTAGCAGCCGAAGGCGTGGCAGCATTCGGCGTCAAAGGTTCAGGCAAAAGCAACGCTTGCGCTCGACTGCTAGAGCAGATCAGCCGTTACCCTATCCCTTACCTTGTGCCAGACACCAAAGGCGAGTTTACCAGCCTTGACTGCGTGCGGCACGCGACCGGCTTTACTATCGCTACCATGAACAATTGCCCAAGTGGTTACGAGATCATCAGTAAGCGCCTGCAAGTAGTCATGGACTTGCGAAGCTGGGACAGTGACGAGGCCGCCGCCCTGGCAATGGCCCAGGTGCTTAACGAAATGTTCGCCTCTGCCAGCACCCAGGACCCCGCCGAGCGCGTACCTTGCCCTTGCCTGCTCGACGAGGCTCAGTACTGGCTACCACAAAATCAGGTAAGCTACCTCAGTAAAGCGACTGGTAAGGAGCTGCGGGACGCCTGGCACGTCCTCGCCACCAGGGGCCGGAGCTTAGGGCTAGTACCGTCCTACTTCACACAGAACATTAGCGAGCTGAACAAGGCCGTTATGCGTCAATGCGGCCTCTACATCCTCATGCGCCAGGTCCTTGATACTGACCTTGACCGCTACTGTGAGTATGTCAGACATCGGAGCGCCGTTCAACTCAAGAGCGCGATCCGCGCCTTTACTCCTGGCCGCGCTCTTGTCGTATTGCCAGCAGGAGAACAGATCAAGGTCACATTTCACACCCGCCAGAGCCAGCATCCCAGCCACACGCCTACTGTACGTGCCCTCATGGCCCGCCTTGCGGAGAGCACGAAGGCCCCGGCACCACGTAAGCCCCCCGCACGTAAACAGCCGGTCCTTTCCCCGCAACTTGAAGCTATTCACGCGGCGTTAGAGCAGGATAGCGGCCTCTCCCCGTATGAATTGGTTCAACGTATCGGGTGCGATCTGGAAACCGCAAAAGAGGCCCTTGTGAGCTTCTTCCACGGCCCCAGTGCCCCGACCACCGGCCCATTAGCGTAGTACTGGATGAATGCTGCATCTTTCACGCTCTGTTCCTTTGCCGATGTGCGCTCCGCGATGCCTGCCAGACGCGCACCGGCAGATGATTACTTGTGCAAAAAGCTCTTTTTGAACTCGTCAACCGCGATCCAAACCATCGAGGAAAAGAACACAATCAGGGCAATGTGCTGGATGGATGAAACGATGGAAGTGACCAGACGCGAGAGAGCACACAAGAAGTTGTGGGTGGTAAACAGCGACTCGCGCGCGCACAACGATCGTACCATATCAGTAAATACGCATTTATGAGTACAAGCGGTATCAGTGGCCAGCTATCATTTTATGATCATATTTTTAAAACTTGGAGCAGGTACTTGGTAAGAGCCTCAGAACTAGCTCGTAAAACACTTGTTCATCTTGAAAATATGTGCTACACCAGTATACTTGAAAGTATGACATCTCCTGTAGTGCCTACATCGTATGTTTTCACTACACATCCATACAAAATCATGTCTCACCGCTATGGACGACACGGGCCGCGCGCCTGGCTGCGCTGGTACAGACATCGTTTCCGCTCTCGCGTGCCTCTTCTGTCTCAGGCGACGGTCATTCATGTTGTCCACGTAGAAAGGATTATCATTCTCATGGTCGAAGTACCAAAGCGCGAAGCAGAGAGCGATGGGAGTAACTACTTCTTGGATGGAGATGCATTCTACCTGATCACCTATTATGCGGAACATGAAGCGGAAAAGAGAGCAGAAGCCGATCTTTTGATTGATGATCCGCTTTCAGATGTCGAGATTCAGGACTATGCCAAAGAGATCTGGGAGCGCTATGTGAGTCGGGATGATATTACCAGAGTAGGAGCGCAAACCAGAACACGTGTCAGCGAACTGCGTCAGAAGTTTGTCGAGGCCCTCTCACACGAATATGATCAGCTCATAGAGAAGGCAGGACAATCCGTCCCTGATGAGGCCATCAAAGCCATACGCAGAGTCGCACGCGAAGATAAGAAAACCTATGGAGCACTCTTACCTGGGACTTCCATTCCGTACTTAGGGGTGATACGCGCGCAGCAGCAGCTTCAGCTCGGCCCCGTTGTCGATCCGGAGTATATTCACCAGATTGCCAGCTATGTCAGTGTCTACGAGCAAGCGTACCACAAGCACGATCCAATACGAGAAAAGGAGCGCCTTTGACTGGGCCAGTACAGCAGAGGATGCATCGTCGGTAGTTTCCCTACATGACGCAAATGCGCCTGCTGGCACACCGCAGAAGACTGAGCTTGCTGCGCCAGGTCATCCCGTAGCACCACCACGGTGGATGTGGGTTGGACTGACCATTGCAGGAATACTGCTCGTGGGTGGAGCACTCATTCTCGCCCTGGTCCGATAAGAGGCCACTCTAGGAGCTTTGCTCCTGAGAGAGCAACTCACCACACACAAAGGGCGTAGCCAAGTGCTACGCTCTCACTCTTTTGTGGGGCCGATCAGACCAGTGAGATGAGCCAACCCCCTCTTTGAGCACAGTCACATCGACGAGGAGATCAAGCGCCGAGGTATCCAGTGGGATACGACCTATCCACAGATACCCGATGCTTGTATTGTCTGCTCTCATCAGTAAAAAGCAGGTTACCTCTCACCACTGGAGAGGCGAGCAGCCTATCGCGCCTTCCGCAATTTGAGGTACCAGGCCAGTGGTTGCCTGGCCTGGGCTTTGCTCACGGCTCTCTGTAGTGCCGTGAGCGAGAACAGCAGGGGGTGTGGTGGAGGATATGCAGGGGTGAGCCAACCTCTGTGCGCCCAGGAATACAGGGTGGAGCGGCGCAGGCCAAAGAGGGCTGAAAGCTCAGGAATGCTGTAGAGGGTCTGGTCCTGCTTCGTCTCGGAGCTTCCTCCTCGCTGCGGGCCATCTCCTTGCTCTTGCATGGGCCTTCCTCATTTTCTGGCTTCCTGGAAGTATGGAAAACTGGCAATCTGGACACAAGGCACTCCGTAATCTATTCTTTTACCCAGATTCGTTTGACTTTGTAGGAGAGGAAGACGATGCATGGCAAAAGAGCTACTATATTGACCAGCGTGGTGATAATGTTGGAGGTAAAAATTTGCATAATGATATTGGCAATGCTGATCAGAAATGTATCCCAATGGGGGTCGATAAAATGTGGAAAGACTTGCACTGCTGTTGTGAGAGGCGAGAAACTCACCACATTAAAAGCACACGCTGCTGCCAGTTGTATCGATCGTTTGTGCTGCGGGTGTTTTGCTGCAAAAGGTTTGACCGTGTAGTAGAAAAAGAGCTGATAGCTTTTCTCTAACAGAGAGAAGTAGAGGATCCAGACAAGAAAGAACAAGATCGCGGCCACAATGTAGATGGAAGGGTGATGTGTTAATGAACCTTGTGGGATCAGCCTAAAATAGGCACCCATGAAAGCGAGCGCTTTTATTCCTACCACGATATGGAGGATAAGAGAATACTTTTGACCCTTTTGCTTTGCGAGGGCGTCTATCTGTGTTTTTATGGCATGAAGTTGCTTGTCGGTTCTCAAGACTATGGCAAGGTTGTTCTTCTGTGGGGGAAGCTTGAGAAGAGTTTCTTCCATTTCATTGAGCCTGCTCCCGAGCTGTTTCTCTAGCCTGTTCTCCTTGAGAAATTGCTTTTCATCTGCAATCGACGACAATAATTGCTGGATTTTCTGATCGATGTTTACCCGGGACTTGATTACTAGTTTTGATTTTCCTCGCAAAGCCAGATTCACTCCTTTTTCCTGTATAGCTCTATGTAATCTAGACGAGTACGGCATGTAGATCTCAAATGAAGGAGAACATGTAGTAAAAGTAGCAAGCAAGTTATATGACACAAAAAGAGGCATTCTCGCCTGTCTCATGGCGCAGAGATATGTTTCTGTGAAGGTTTTCTGGAAAGCTGTTTCACTGGAAAACTGGTTACTTTTCTGTGTGTTCCTCCATCGCTTGCCAAATGTATACTTCCTGCCCAGCTGCTGATACGATGTGTGTTCCATCTGGTGACCAGGCTATCGCCCTGATCCAATCACGATGGCCTCGATAGCTGAACTGCAGTTCTCCTGTGCTCGCATGCAAGATCCGGATCACATGGTCGCTGGCCGCCGAAGCAATGTACCTGCTATCCGGGGACGGAGCGGTATAGCCAGGAAATGTGTTCATCTTGGGTCTCGGAGGGGGAGTATAGGTGAGCGCTATGTTTCCCGTAAAGGGGTCACGTATCTGAACTGTCTTGTGGTCTGCCATCAGGAGAGCAGTTCCCTGGTTTAACCAGGCCACGGTCTCTACTGGGCATCTATTCTCAAAACACTGACGTTGTTTTCCTGTCGCTGCGTCCCAGACTTGGACTGTCCCATCTTCACTTCCAGAAGCCAGATAAAATCCTGAAGGAGACCACGCTATCGTATTCAGTATGTAGCTCTGTTCCTTGCCTATTGCATGACCTCGATAGGTAAGAGAGAGGATTCCATTGGTTGCATTCCAGATCTGGACCGTTCTATCTGTGCTACCTGATGCAATACGTGTGCCATCTGGGGACCAGGCGACAGCATCAACGCCGTGGGTATGCCCTTGATAGGTAAGGAGCTGCATTCCAGTGAAAGCATGCCAGACATGCAGAGTCTGGTCTTCACCTCCTGAGACTAAGTGAGTGCCGTTTGGGGACCAGGAAAGCGTATTCACCGTTGCCTTGTGACCCAGATAGGTGTTGTGGAGCTTTCCTGTCTTTGCCTCCCAGACCTGTACTGTTCCATCACCCCCTCCTGATGCAATCCATTGTCCATTGGGAGACCAGGCGAGCGTTAGCACGCTATCAACGTGACCACTGTAGGCGATGATCGTGCTTCCACGCTCTCTGGTGTCATTGCAAGCGTCTAGAAGTGCTTCAGCAAACATGAGCACATTCTCAAAGCGTTCTCGCGGTTCTTTCGCAAGGGCCTTCATCAGAACCTTCTGAAGTGAAGGAGCCATTGTGTAGAGCCATGGATTATTTTTACTCAATGGAGGAGGTTGCTCACGTTGATGCTTCAGGGCAATCTCGACTGTGGAGGTTCCTGTAAAAGGAAGATGTCCAGAGAGCCACTCATAGACGCAGACGGCTAAGGCATATTGGTCCGAAGCCGCACGAGCTTTCCCTTCAGCTTGTTCAGGGGCCATGTAGGCGACGGTACCAATGGCGTCCTGGGGGGAGAGCGAGTGCGTCCGGTGAGCGGCAACGGCAATACCGAAATCACTCAACATCACCTGGTTGTTGGCGTCAAGCAGGATGTTTTCTGGTTTAACATCACGGTGGACTACCTTGTGATCATGAGCATACTGGAGCGCTTGCGCAATCTGTCTGACATAAAACGCGATACGCTCCGGCGAGAGCATCGTTCCTTGTGGATGCAAGGTCCGTAACGTTCCGTGAGGTGCATAGGTCATTACCAGGTACGGAATGTCTCCCTCAAAGCCGAAGTCGAGGACGCTCACAATATGCGGATGATCTAATTGAGCACTCGTGCGTGCCTCTGCACGAATGAGATCACGGATACGTTGATCCTCCTCTCGGTTGAGGAGCTTAACGGCAACATGCGTCTGTAGATAGATATGCTCTGCTAAATAGACCTCGCCAAAGCCGCCCTGCCCAAGAAAGCGAAGCAGACGGTAACTCCCAAAGATTTGACCCTCACGTCCCCCGTGACGACTCATGGTACTTGTCTCCCTTTGCTCATCATTCCAATCAGTCGGTGAGTGCTGTCCACCAAATCGGAACCGATGCTCCGATACCAACGCCCAGAACGCTCCCCAGCAGGAAGCCGAGCAGCATCAGATTCGCGCCCGCGTCCCAACCAAATCCCCACCCGTTCATGGTGGCGATCCCTGCAATCATGGCAGCCACCACTGCACCTGCAATCCAGGTACACGGAAAAATCCAAACAAGCTGTGTGATGGTCACATGCTCTGGCTCCGGGGTCTTGCGTGCGGAGCGATATGCAGAGAGCGTCGTATATCGTTCTTCCTTTTTGCCCCATGGGGGGCGCATGATAACAGCCGTGATGATGGCGGCTAGCGACGTGATTGCTCCACAGATGAGGCCGAAATTGAGTTGCCTACCCAGGTAGAGCAGGTGGTACTGGGTAACATCCTTCGAGCTAAAAAAGCCGGTAGAGATCGAGACGGTGTATGGTACCGAGATCGGATGCCCGTAGTTGAGCCTCGCCAGTGCTACGGTTAGCGCAAGTGTCGAGGCCCCGCTCACGACAGAGGTGATGGCCAGGGGAATGGTATCCAGGGCCTTGCGATATCCCAGGAACCAACCCCCAATGCCTGCAATGGCGAATGCGACCAGCGCCACAAGCCAGGATTGGGTGAGCGCTCCAGTTGTGGTGCCAATACCGGATAGCAGCAAGAACCAGGAACAACAGGCGATCCACTGACGATGCAGCTGGTCCCCATACGCCTTTTCCCGAAACTCCTCGCGATCTGCGCTCCGATCTTTGGCCTGGTACCTTCGCTCTTGTTTGGCCTCTCTTTTCTGACGCTGGGCCTCCTCTTGCTGGTAGGTCCGGGGCGCGGTAACCTTCTTTGCC
>WNGD01000386.1_pt1 | contig 68110 bp, 54 predicted proteins | sample 5400671 | NCBI WGS metagenome assembly WNGD01 (sample SAMN13153369, study PRJNA577476) | soil metagenome | isolation source: 40 cm soil or saprolite under grassland replicate 2 | place: USA:California | collected 2016-06-15
TTCAGAAATCATTGCTGCAAGCCGATCAGGAAAAAGAGGAATACCTTCGATCACTTCATGAAGGCATCATGACAACCTGGGGTATTTGTCTACTCTATCGCGAGCGCGCCCGCGACCGTTTGCAGGAGATTGAAGCTCAGAGGCCGGTTGCCCCCTTCTTCTATAATTTGCTTGACCTTGAGTGACATATCTCTTGCGCACAGGTGGCGGAAATTATGGGAGGAGACCTGATGAGATATGTGTACTGGGCGCGTTCCAGAGTAGGGCGCTTGCTTGCAGTTGTACTGGCCCTGATAGTCTATTTGCTGTTATTATTCAGCGAGGCCCTCCTCTTCTTGCCCCGGCATCCATCTGACTTCGCATTGCTTTTTGGCTTCTCATCTCTTGTAGCCCTGCTGTTCCTGGCTGTTGGTGCTTTAGTCTGGCTCTATGCACGCGATCGTCGTGTGGCCCTACTCCTTTTCGGATATTGTTTTACTACGATGGTGACGGTCACCGTAGAGACCGGTTCTGTATTAAATGATCCTTTGTTCTCGGCAATTAGCTCCGCTGGCAGTGCACTTTCTCTGTCTCTATTTTCGGCCTTGCTATTGCTCTTTCCTAGAAATTATCTCTCTTGGAGTCAGCGATCAGATCTGCAGTCAAATGACATGCTGCAGCTTGGTTGGTCATATTATTACTACCTTTTGCGGGCGTATCTGGCTGTATTAGCCTTTCTAAGCGCTATAGTAGTGTTGACATCCTTTCTACTCCCACAGTCCCCTGCCTGGTTGAATACTGTGAAATTCAGTTATGATGCGTTTGTAATCATAGCTATTTTGGTAACTATTATCCTTACTTATCGGCAGGTCTCCTCTTTGCGTGAGCGCCAGCAACGGCGTATTCTCGTCGGAGGTATTATTCTAGCGATTACTCCTCTCTTACTCCTCACCGTGCTGCCCTTGCTATTGAATTTGCCAGGCGTTGATGGTCAATGGACCACGGTCACATTGATTTTATTGCCTCTCGCCCTTGGTTATTCCATCCTGCGTTACCAGGTCCTCATATTTGATGCATATATTCGCCGTGCCGTCGCCTGGATAGTAGGAATCGTTAGCCTGGTTTTGCTCGGTTATGTCGTGGGTCTACTCAGCAGCAACTTTCTGCCCGGCAACGTAATTGCTTACAGCGTTTGCGTTATCGTTGCCATGGCCGCTCTGGGGCCACTTACCTGGTGGTTAGCTCACCAGGTAAGTGACCGCCTCTTCTTCAGCGAAATCAAGCATTATCGCAGGCTCGTTGACCAGCCTGGTCAATTGTCTCGCGAAAAACTGGACATCAGCGGTGCGGCGCGGTTGATTACTATGGCTGCGACCAGCGTCTTTGGCACTCAAGAAGCCTGCTTGTATGTGCTGGACGACGATACCGGACACTATCAGCTCTATCCTCCACTTGCAGACGACGATGCCAGCGATGCTCCTCGCCGCAGCTTCATTCAGCGCCTGTTACAGGCCATGAGTCCCGCGCCCTTGACAATTAGTGCTGTAGATATGCATCTTCCACTTTTGCGAGATACCCACTGGTTAAGCCTGCACTGGCTCATTATGGACATCGTGGAGCATATCGTCTCTGCCGAGCGTCCACTGTTGCTCAGCGAGGCTTCCAGGCCGGAAGCAGCGATGCCGACGGGCCTGGCGCGCTATTTAATGACCAGGGCGCCACGGGAGGGGTTCGACCCGCTGCTTGCTCCTATTCGCGCCCAGGGCAAGGTAATCGCTGTACTGGTGTTGGGCAAGCGTGGCGATCATGGGCAATATGCAGGCCCCGACTTTGAAGCGATAGCTCTCATCGAGGCACGTTATTCACCCGTACTGGAAAGTGCGCGCCTGGATGCGCAGGCCAGCCGCCATGTTGCTATCCTCGATGCCCTGTACAGCGGCGTTGCCGGGGCAGGAAAGGCCTTTCAGAGCGTCGAGGAGGAGGTTGGCGCCTACACGAAGATTGCAGCCGAAGCAGCGCAGGCCAGAGCCGAGACGTGGCTCTATCATGCCAGCGATGACCAGTTGCGGCACATTATCCATGTAGGCCCCGGTCCGCAGTTGCTATCTTCAGACATTGAGATGTCGCCCAGGGACAGTGACTGGTCTTCCCTGTTCTATCACGGCGAGGGTCCAAAGCCATGGCAGGGTTCCGCAAGCGCAGTTCCATCGTGTTTGCCGCAGACACCCCACTTTCCTTTCGCCTGGCTTCCGCTGAAGGGGGGAAAGCAGCGCATCGGTGTCCTGGTTCTAACCTATTCCCGCTCGCATCTTTTCTCACAGGAAGAGCAGCGCGTGCTCAGTATGTTCGCTGACCAGTTCGCTGTCGCGCTGGAGAATGCCAGCTTCACAGTGGAGTTGCGCGCGGCCTATGAACGCCAGAAAGAACTGGATTGCCTCAAGGACCAGTTCATCATGACCGCGTCACACGAACTGCGTACACCGCTCACCGCCGTCCAGGGCTATATCGAATTGCTTGAAACATATAACCACAACCTTTCGCCTGAAAGACGCGCAGAATTTATCATGAAGGCTCACCGGGGGTGTGATGAACTAACGCTGCTGGTAGAAAACATCATGGATGCCAGTCGTCTACAGGTTGATACTGAGAATCTCAATATCAGCCAGGTACCGCTGGCAGAGCCGGTCAGGCACATCACAGAGATACTCGAGGGCGTGACCCGACAGGAACGGCGGTCTATCAACGTCGCTGTCCCTGTGGATGTATACGTCATAGCGGATGAGCTTCGCTTGCGGCAAGTGTTGCTCAACCTGGTGAGCAACGCACTGAAATATTCCCCCCCGCAGAGCGATGTTGACATTACTGCCAGCGTGAATGATGGGAACGTGAACGTAAGTATCCGTGATCGAGGCAAGGGAGTGCCTTCCGAGGACCAGGCTCGCCTCTTCAAGCGTTTTGTCAGACTTGAGCGAGATATGAACAGTCCCATTCGTGGTGCCGGGCTGGGATTATACATCAGCAAACGACTCATTGAGACTATGGGGGGACGCATCTGGTTGGAGAGTACGGGTAAGGTCGGCGAAGGCAGCGTTTTCACTTTCACACTTAAGCGAGTTGTGCTAACCAAGGAAATAAGCGAAAGTCCATTAGAGCGCCAGCAAGCCCTGTAACCACCACCAGAGTAGCAGGTGTAGTGGGTGTAGCATCAGGATGGCGCTCTGAGATAACCGTTCGCTTGCGCGTACTGCCAGAGGGATTTTTGCAACTGGCGCCGTGCGCGCGATATGCGGCTCATCACCGTACCGATGGGAATTTGCAACACGTCCGCGATTTCCTTGTAAGATAATCCTTCAATATCAGCAAGTATAACTGCCATGCGGAAGTTAGGTGGTAGCTCGTTTAATGCCTTGTATACATCCTCGTCAAGATACCGGCTTAAAACCTCTTCCTCCGCTCCCGCGCTTAGCTCCTGCCCGCTGAAATCCCTGATGCGGTTGTACAGGTAGAACTCTTCACCTTCTGGCAACGAGGTCGCTTGTGGGTGAGAGGCTTGCTTACGATAGCGATTGATCGCGGAAGTATTCAAAATACGAAAGAGCCATGCGCGGAGGTTAGTGCCACGCTGATAGGTGTTAGCGAAACGAAACGCCTTGAGCATGGTCTCCTGGACCAGGTCCTCCGCCTCTTGCTGGTTATTGGTCAAACGCAATGCAGTACGATAAAGGCTATCCAATTGGGCCAATACCCCCGCCTCAAAATCCTCGGTAGGGACTTGTGAGTCACTGGCTGCAGCTTGTTCTCGTGGTGCAGTCGGCTGTTCTGCTTGTTTGTTAGCTATGGCTTCGGCACCAGGTACTGTTGGCTGTTCCGACATGCAAAACTCCTGTGTAGTTGGCCTTGTGCGATGTTTGTAATCACTCGGCCTATTAGCAGTATATCGCACTGGCACCGGGAATGAAAGTCCCGCCGAATATGTTAAAATAAACAGAATAATGACGAGCCAATGCAGGAGAAGATACTATGTATTGTATGAGTTGTATCGAGGTTGTTGCTCGTCTTCATCTCTATCTTGACCGGGAACTCACTATCGAGGAAGTTGTAACGGTACAGCAACATCTTTCGGAATGTCCGAGTTGCGAATGCCGCTTTCACTTTAATTCTGGGCTCAAGCGGCTTATTCACGAGCGTTGTACAATCGAGCACGCCCCCGCTCATCTGCGTGAAGCTGTGTTGCGCTTGGCTCGTCTGCCCCGTGGTGAGTTGGCCGGTCTCGATCCTGATCTGGAGATGGAGATCAGAGCTGATCTCGAAGAATGGAAATAGTGCCCACCACGTAGGGGCAATCGGAAGTTGTCCCGGAGTGAGGAGAGTAGCTGCCCGGGGAAGAATGCCCATCACATCCCTAGCATTTGTAGCAAAGAAAACTTGAGTTGCGCCAGTACGAGCATTTCGGCAATGGTTAGCAGAAGGGCAAGGCCAAAGAACAGTAGTAGCTCTCGATAACGTTCAAATGCCTGGTCGTGTTTGCTCACCGCAACTACGACGATCAAGTTGACACTGCTTAATACTGTCAGGATGCCGGCCGTACTCAAAAGCGCAATTGGATAGAGGACGAGTCCATTCTGTGAAGCTACTGCGAAAAAGCTCAGGATCACCCCTGGCAATAACAGGGCAAGTCCTCCCCAGGAGGAAATGCTGCGCTGTTCCTTATATTCGCGCCAGAGTAGCCTATTCAAAAATGGTAGACCGAGTGATGCCAGAGCAAGGCCTGTTGCTAGTCCTGTTGCCAGTCGCAGCAGGTTATGTGGTTGGTACAGGTGATTGAGGCCAAGGTCCAGGAAAAACGAGTTAAAGCCATCAACCGCTAATGCACCTATACCCAGTACTAGCACCACGATGATAGGCCATGAAGGCAGTTGTTGAGCGCGTCCACGTCCTGTGGCATAAAAAGTGATCAGTGTAATAATGAAGCCCAGGTAAATGCCCGTGTTGCGCGCGCACAACGGCAAGCGCTCTCCACCAGGATAGAAAGAATGGCTTGGTAGTTGTGCACAGATGCCGCTATCGAGCCAGCGCAGTCGGTCGAGTACTGGAGCCCCCGGCAAAAACACAAGCGCGGCCAGCAGCCCCAGGTAAAACAGCGCAAGCAGCCCAATCTTCCAGGGTTGTGTTGCTTTGTATGTCACTTCCACCAGGGACTTTTGTGCCATGTTGCTGATCCCCTTTCCACGTAAGCACTTGTTATGCCGTGACCAGGTTGAAATACTGGTTTAAGTAGAGCAACAGGTTGAAGTAGATCATTACACCCGCGAGAATAATGACCACCCCGGTACCAATCTCAATCTTGCCCAGGTATGGCCTCAGCCACTTCAGCGCTTTACTTACCTGGTCCAGGCCCAGACCGAGTAACAGAAATGGTATTCCCAGGCCCAGTGAATAAACCAGCAGCAGCAGAACACCTTGTGTGAGTGTGCTGGCGCTGGCAGCCATACCGAGAATGGCCCCCAGGATGAGACCCACACAGGGCGTCCAGCCGATTCCAAAAATGATGCCAACCAGCAAAGAAGCTGGATAACTCGGGCGAGTAGGATGAAACTCGAAGCGCTTTTGCCGGTAGAGAAACGGCAATTTGAGTATTCCTACCATGTGTAACCCGATGATAATCAGAATAATGCCACCAATCTGGCGCAGTTGGAACTGGTGCGCACGCAAAAAACTTCCCAGTGCGCTTGCTGTAGCGCCCAACGCAACAAAGGCAAGTGTAAAGCCAAGCACGAACACAGCTGCATGCAGGAAAGTGATGAGCTGCGCAGGTTTGTCGTTTTGTTCGTTGGTCGATTGGTAGATGCTCTGACCGACAAGCTGTGCCAGGTAAATAGGTACAAGTGGCAATACACAGGGCGAAACGAAGGAGACTAGCCCTGCTGCGAAGGCGACACCAAAGCTTAATTCCGATGCATGCATAAACGTTTTTGAATCTCCTGATGGCGCACTATCTATTCGTTTCGATTATATCGCTCTAAGGGGAACTGTGCAACTTGTGACCCTTGATTGGTCCTGGAGATTCACTGCGCCGCTTGCGCCATTTTTTCAGTAGTGTCCGCGCAGAATGTGCCAGGGAATTGATGTCATACCCACCTCTCTCATAGAGAGCCAGTTCTTTCATAACGTAGACGACAATGGCGTCATTGGGGCCTGCCACACGCTCAAGCGAGTTGAAGGCAGTCTCTGCCACGCTCTCATCGGTATCGAGCAAGGCTTGTAGAAGCGCAGGGATAGCCTGGCGCACACGTCCCTGTCCCAGGTGATAGGCGATGCAGGCGCGTACTCCGCTGTCATTATCTGAAAGCAACAATTGCGCGAGTTGCTGCTGGAATGTGTAAAGCTGGAGATTTACCATAGCCAACAATTCAACTGTTCTCTGGCGTACCCAGGCGCTTGGACTTGAAAGTAGCCGGGGGAAAGCTCCGTCAAGCATGATCTCATGAATGATTTTGCGAAGTGTCTTCATCTGCCCACGCTTGTGTGCTTGCCGCATCAAGTAGCTCAACGAATCAAGAGCTGTTACCTGCACTTCTTCTCGCGGTTGGTGTAGAGCCTGTAATAACCAGCGCATAACTTTTGTGCGCGTAGGCCTACGCAACCCACCATGGAGGAGGCGTAACCCCTCGATGGCTTCGACGTGTCCCGGATGATCGCTATCGAGGATGACGACGCCCAGTGCTGCCATTGCATACTCTCCTCCAAAGGTTGCCAACGTGTAGCATGCCTGTCGGCGTACCTCCGTCTCTTCGGCTCGTAGTAACCCTACCACGCGAGCTGGCGGCATATGGTGTTGGATCGCTCGGCGTATCATGGTACGGCTTGCCATCCCTTCCAATGCTGTCAATGCTGCTACCTGTACCCGCGGCTGTGATGAATCGAGCAAGGTATACAGCGCGGGAAGTGTGGATGGTGGGGCGATACTGCCAAGTGTACAGGCAGCATATCCGGCTAACTCCTCATTCTGATCCTGCAACGATAGGATTAGCAGGTGTGTCAGGCGTTTGTGCTGTGCTAATGACAGCACTAGATGCGGCCTTGGAGACTGGAAGGCTGTAGCCAGTACAAAAGCAGATGCCTTGCGTGCTTCTTCTGAAACATCGCATCGCAGTAGGCTGGTGAGCGTCTCTATACTACTGCCGTCTCCTTGGAGCAGTAGTGCATATGAGGCTGCAAGTTGTACGGAAACAGTTTCCTCTGTACATAGATGTGCACGTAGCACCTCTAGCGTCTGTTCAAGCAACGACACCGTTCCTGCTAATCTGGCAAGCGCCATTGCGGCAGCATAACGGACCGTTGTCCAGGGTGCTCTGAGCCCTTCACGTAGTAACAGTTCATAACCTGCGTGCGAATGTGAGTTAGCAGCTTCGATCACGCTCGTCCAGAGCACTGGACCTGGCGGCTGGGACACTGTAGGATATTGTAAAAGTGTCTCAAGTGGTACCTGTGCACTTTGGCTTAGCTGACTCAGCAGATAGCTAGTATGTTCATACTGTGGTGGCCACCAGGGCCATGGGGGTGTCGTGATCTCAGGATAGTTACTGAGCGTTGCCAGTACCATTGGCAGCACTTCAGGTCCGCACCGTATCAGCCTCCGTGCAGCGCGCACGCGCACTGGATAGTCAGTTTCAGGACCGAGCAGCAGTGCCAGTGCAGCAAGGATACCCTCTCGATTGTAAGTACAATAAGCGGAAAGTGAAGTTTCAGTTTGGTACAGAGATTGTTGTATGTATCTTGTATGCTTACGTGTCATCAGACTTCTTTCGTTTTGAGAAATATCCTCTTTTAGTTATAAGGGTGCCTCAAAATCTGCATATGACACGCCTGGCTGGTTTGAGGGGTTACGTTTTCGGCAGTTATGCTCTCTAATTATTCGACAATATTCGTCGCAAATGCCGCCAGAAAGTACGGCGCTTATTTCTACCGGAAAGTTCCCGATTTCCGGCTGGAAGCCTGATTGTCTTGACCCTTGTAAGGGATAATTCGGAAGCTGCCCGTGCAGGAAATGCGGGGGAATGAGCAGTGGGTTGATCAGCAAGAGACTTCGCCAGGTCCAGTTCTAAATACATTGGCCGCCGTACTTGTGGTCGTTTAGGGGGATGAACCGTACGACCTCTAGAAGGTATATCAGGTGGCCGAGTACGAAGTAATACTGCCTCTTGCCGGCGCTCGGCTATACGTGTTCTTAGATCAAGTGTGCGTAAGGCATGCGCCATAAATGCTGCATGCCTATAGCGTTCGTTCCGATCCCGTGCTATGGCTCTCAAGATGATCTGTTCCAGCCCTGGCGAGAGTTCCGTATTAAATATGCCAGGTGATTTGAGTTCCTCGCCAGTAATTGCTTGTGAGAGTTCTGCTAAAGAGCGGCCGGTAAATGGTCGCCTCCCAGTTACCATCTCGTAAAGGACAACTCCAAGCGCATAAATATCGCTGCGATTATCTAACTCCTGTCCCCATATCTGTTCCGGTGAGGCATAATAAATACTGCCAACCAGTTTCTTTGCAACTGTGATCTTCTGCTGGCCCATTGCCCGTGCCAGGCCAAAGTCCATCACCTTGATCTTGCCCCGGCGATCCAGCATCAAATTTTCTGGTTTGATGTCCCGATGGATCACATTGCGTTCCAAGTAGGCAGCATCCAGGGCATCGGCGATCTGTGCGGCGTACTCGGCAGCGCTATGTTGGGGAATAGAGCCATCGATATGTAGCAGACTACTCAAGGTAGGCCCCTGTATGTACTCCATCACAAAGTAGAGCAAGCCGTTTTGCTGTCCAGCATCATAGATCTGCACAATATTGGGGTGATTGAGCCCCGCGACAATCTGTGCTTCGCGGATAAAACGTGCCACGTAGGATGCGTCTTTTGCCAGTGATCGTGGCAGCACTTTGATAGCAACCTCGCGCTCAAGCGCAATTTGCTTGCCCCGGTAGACTATCCCCATGGAGCCACGCCCGATCTCTTCTGCCAACACATATCCGCCCAATGACTGGCCTGCCATTTCATTCATCCTGTCAACCCTCGCATACAGATTCGACCTCCGGACCTTCTCTACAATAGTAAACGTATCGCGAGTGCTGATATATCATTTGTGTTTTAAACAACTCGAAAGATAGGATAATATACATGGAGTAAGTATGATTCCTTGTAGACGCCTATCTCAGGGGGCAAGTAATACTTTGGGCGGGTGCTCTTGTGGAGCTTCAGTCGAGGTAATCCTTGAGGATGCGGCTTGCCTGTGGATGTCTTAGCTTGCGGATAGCACGTTCCTCGATCTGGCGTACTCGTTCGCGGGTCACCTTCAGCTTCTTGCCAACTTCCTCCAGTGTATGATCGTGATCATCGACTAGCCCAAAACGTAGTTCGATCACTTGCCGCTCGCGCACCGTAAGCTGTCCCAACACTTTGCGAATCTCCTCGCGCAACAGTTGCTGATCGGTCTTTTCCACCGGACCGCGATCATGCAAGTCTTCGATGATGTCACCCAACGTGCTTTCATCCTCCTCGGAGAGAGGAGCGTCTAACGAGAAGGTCTTTTCGGCCCAGATCAACAATTCGCTCACGCGCTCAGGTGGCATACCCAGCCGCTGGCCGATATGTTCAGGCGTGGGTTCCCGCCCCAATTCCTGGTAGAGCTGGCGTGTCACACGCTTGACGCGCATTACCTCTTCCATGATGTAGACAGGTAGCCGCACCACGCGAGTCCCTTCAAGAATGGCGCGAGTGATAGCCTGCTTAATCCACCAGGTAGCGTACGTAGAGAAACGGAAGCCTTTGCGGTAGTCAAACTTGGTAACGGCCCTGATGAGTCCAATGTTGCCCTCCCCGATCAAATCTTCAAGGGAGAGGCCCTGCCCAACGTATTTTTTAGCAATGCTTACGACCAGGCGCAAGTTTGCCTCGATCAATTGGTTACGGGCTTCCCTATTTCCCTGCTCGGCACGTTCGGCAAGATAGGCTTCCATGCTGGCGGAAAGCAATCCGATACGAGAGATCTCGCGCAGATAGAGGCGCAGGCTATCACTTTGTGCCAGGGTATTTAAGTCGGCCTCCTGGATAGCCTCTCGTTCCGGCTCTGGCGGTTTATCAGCGTCAAACATCACATTTTGTTCCAAGTACTTACTCTTCTCCTGCAAAGGGGATATCGTGTTCCCTTTGACTAGGTGAATTGATCATCACCTGGCAGGCATCTACCAGCTCTATCCTTCAAGCCGCAGTATAGCACTTGTAGATAGTATCCTGCAACTGGGATCCTTACTCCAACTGCGGCTGCAGCCGGAGGTCGAGGCTGCCTTCTCTCTTGAGAAGACAGAACAAATGAACTACACTCAACGTATTCATGAGTACACTGAAAAGGTAATAGTGTTTCGCCGGGTTCTGCCGTAAGTCGTTTCGGCAGGGAAAAACACCAGTGCATTGGATGTGTACCATGCGATACAGTAGCTTTTAAGCGCCGACCAGCTACCTGCTATGCATGCTATGAACGTCCTGGCTCGGACTGAGCCTACATGGGCAACTGCGTCGAAGCCTCTGGCTTCGCCAGGGGTACGTCACAAATGCCTCCATATGACCCGTCTGATACAGAGCCATTGTATCACACATATATACGATTTCAAGCAATCCCCCAGGACCCATCTGAAAAGGCTTATCGGCTGCAAGATGTAACTTCTGTACTGTTTGTAGCGTAGATATTTCCGAACGGTCTATATATCTGATCTGGTACCGCTGTCAGGCACTCTGGTGAGAACAAGTATGCTTCCCGATTTTTTATGCACAAAATTGAATGATACAATACTATTGCTGTGTCTGTTAGAATAGCAACGTCTTAGATAGTAGTTTGAACGCTCCGGAAAGAAATATATGAGTTTGCCGCTACCGCTGGAACCAGGAACCTTGCTCGATGGCTGCTACATCGTGAGTACACTCATCAATCGAGGAGGTTTTGGCGCTGTCTATCGTGGTATTAATACCGGCGAATCCAATCAGCCTTGCGCGATTAAAGAGACCTATGATGTGACCCCATCTGCACGCCGGCAGGCGCTGACGGAGGCCAGTATCCTTTTTACAGTCAGGAGCAAACATCTTCCCCAGATCTATGATGCATTCGGAGCAAATGGCCGCTTCTACCTCGTGATGCAACTGATCGAAGGTGAGAATTTGCTGCAGATGCTCAAAACTCTTGGGCGGCCTTGTAGTGAAGAAGAGGTCATCACGTGGCTGCTACCCATCATGCAAGTCCTACAGGAGCTGCATAGTCGTACTCCCGCGGTAATTCATCGCGACATCAAGCCAGGCAACATCATTCTTACTCCCGACCAGACGGCCGTGTTGGTCGATTTTGGCCTCACGAAGCTCTACGATCCGGACGGCAATACACAAACCATGATCAAAGCCGTTTCTGAGGGCTTCAGCCCTGTCGAGCAATACGTTGGCAAAACCAGCCCGCAGTCGGATATTTATTCCATAGCAGCCACCATGTATTTCCTGTTGACCATGAAGCCCCCACCCTTATCGGTCAATCGCAGCCTGTGGGACGAATTGGTAGCGCCCCGCGTCCTCAATCCGGCAGTATCACCGAGGGTAGAGCGTATCCTTCTTAAAGCTCTGGCCGTGAATGCCGATCAGCGCTACCAGAGTATGCAGGCATTTATTCGGGCCTTGCAAGAACCTGCCTTTACCGCTCACTCTGATCCGACCATCGTGGCCACCAGTGTGCAGGTGGCCAGTAATACTACCGGGTCCTCAGGTCTTTCGACTCCATCCAGATCTCCTATCAATATACAGGCTGTACTGCCACCACCACCGCCTCCTTCTGCGCCACCTGCCTACCGTGCACCTGGTACAGCTTCCTACCCGCTATCCGGTTCTTATGGATCTGCCATGCTACCGCCTGGCTATGTGCTGGTGCCGCAATCTGCATTGGCGGCCCCCTTACCAAGCTCATTTGGTCAGGGCTGCCTGTGGGGCTTAATCCAGGGTATATTGGCCGCGTTTATTATACTGATCCTCAAGCACGAAGTCTATTTCTACATGGCCATCCTTATAGGATTTCTATTTTACCTGCTGGCAGGCTTCCGAACTACATACAAAGGCGGCTCATTCTGGCGTGGGGGCTGGGCGGGCCTCTGGTCTGGCATCACCAGTACTATCATTTTCTGGATTGTATTTGGTATTGGCCTGCTGCTGCTGCTGTCACAACGCATAAGTGCTGATACCCAGGCAGCTCAACGCCGGGATACTACCTTGCCGCATAACGAAGTCGACCGCGCTTTGAAGGCGATTGCGCCAATCATTGCTAACCATCCCGCGACCCGGTCATCAGGATCAGACATAGTGACATTTCTTATAGCTGGGATAATCCTTGCTGTAAGCTTTGGCTTGCTTGGTGGTGTACTGGGCAAGCTCAGGCACATGGACGCATTGAAAAGGGGGAAGCCTGTATAATATGCGAGTAATCATTCCCGAGAAGTTACAGGCGCATCTGCATAGCATAGGGAGCGCGGTCCTGACCGTCACACTGGAGCCTCTACGTTGTTGAAGTGGCATCCTTTTCGAGGTATCGGTCGATACCCGCGAGCCGCGTGATCCCTGCCGCTACGCGTCATTTATGCAAGATGGCATCCATATCTACTACTCCCCCAGGCTTGCCCGCAAGTCGGATACCATGGAGCTTGATTATGTACGCGTATTGTTCCGCGGCAAGCTGCTCTTAACTGGACCAGAGAATCTGGTGGCGAGTGTCATTATGGGACGTATATAGTGATGTACTTCCATCGGGACCCATTAAAGAATCCGGTTTACATGGCGCCTCCTGAGAAAATACCCAAACCTTAAAGCCTCTTTAGTTACCCGCATCCTTGACCATCGAGTTATTCGTAATATATAATATTGTATATCCAATATTGGATATACGTTGTTGTTTCATGAAAGGCCCCTATGATCACCCGCTTGTTCGTGCTTGGATTACTCTCTCTCCAACCAATGTCAGGTTATGCCATCCAGCACTATTTACACCTCAACCGGGCTGAGCAATGGGCTGCCATTTTGCCTGGCTCGATCCATCATGCCCTCAAAAAACTCGTCGCCGAGGGTCTCATCAAGTTGCAGGCCACCGAGCAAACTGGCTACCGGACAAAAGCGATCTATGCTATCACCACTGCTGGCTTGGAGGAGTTTCACCGGCTGCTTGAAAAGCTCTGGAGCACCCCTGGGCCGCACTACCCGGTCGGTCTCTATGCAGCACTCACCTTTCTAAATGCCCTGTCCTGCGAAAAAGTGTTGGCAGCGATCGACGCCCATATCGCCGCACTGCAAACCGAGCTGGAGGCATGGAATAGTGGAGAGGCGACGCAAAGCGTTGAGATACCTCCGGAGATGCAGAATTTCGTTCGCCTGAGCTTTGCCAATGGGCGTGAGCATATGGAGGTGGACGTGCGTTTTCTACGCACGTTACGGGAGCAACTCCCGACGCTCCCGCATTTCAGTCCATCTTTGCCATCTTTTGATGAGGAGCATTAGGCATAATGCCGACTTCGGTGCCATCTGTGATTTTGTCAGCACGAATGTAAGCCTATTATCTTGATGCAAGGAGTGTATAGTATGAGCGATTTCAACACATCAGCAGCACCAACAAGCGAAACACAGCGTCTGGCCTGGCGCCTCAGTATCTGGGGAGGGAGGAGGGCTGAAAGCTCCTGGACAATGACGACTCAGCCCTGAGGTAGGTTCGGGAATACTGAGATGTGGTTTAATAAGAACATCCAGAGAATGCTCAGGTGTCCAGATGGCTGGCTCAAACGCAGCTATTGTGGTACTATCTTCCTTGATACAATACAAGTTGTAATCATCAGGGGAAGGCAGGCAACGCTTTTGACAGGTCAAGAACAACTCGCCCCGGCGGTTACCGCAGAGACCCTCTCCGTCGCTGAGTTAGCCCGTACGCTCAGCACAGAGTTAGGGCTGGGCAGTGGGCCGGTGGCACGTACCATAGTTCTACTCGACGAAGGTAATACTATCCCCTTCATCGCCCGTTATCGCAAAGAAGTGACGGGCAGCCTGGATGAAGTGCAGATACAGGCCATCGCAGACCGGGCGGCAGCATTACGGACCCTGCACGAGCGCAAAGCAGATGTGCGCAGGCTGATCGATGCCCAGGGCAAGCTGACGGCCGAACTTGTCGCAAGTATCGCGGCTGCTGCCACCTTGCAAGAGGTCGAGGACCTCTACCTGCCCTATCGACCCAAACGCAAAACGCGAGCCAGCGTCGCCAGGGAAAAAGGACTGGCCCCCCTGGCCGAACTGATACTCCAACAGCCCGAACTCCGGGGAGATGTAAGTGCAATGCTCGAACAGCACGCACGGCCCTTCCTGGATACCGAAAAAGGCATCGACACCAGCCTGGAGGCATATGCAGGGGCCCGTGACATCGCAGCCGAGATTATCGCCGAAGATGCCAACGTACGCGGTAGCGTACGCACTATATTCTTCAAACGCTCGACTGTTGCCGCCAGACCTGTAGACTCCGAGAAAATCGCCGAGAAAGATCCAAATGGTCTCTACCAGCTTTACTACGATTTCCACGAGAGTGTCACGAAACTCGTACCCCACCGTGTGCTCGCCCTCAACCGCGCCGAGCGCGAGGAAGTGCTGCGTGTCAACGTCTCGCTGGATTACGTACAGGCAGAACCAGACATTGCCCGGCACTATCCCGTTAAGGCTACCTCACCCTTTGCCGGACAACTCTCTGCAGCCGTGGAGGACGGCTATAAACGTCTTCTCGCGCCCGCCATGGAACGTGAAGTGCGCGTAGAACTTACCCGGCAGGCTGAAGAACACGCCATCAACATCTTTGCTGCAAATCTGCGTAATCTGCTGTTGCAGCCGCCACTACGTGGCCGCAAGGTGCTTGGTATTGACCCGGGCTACCGCACAGGCTGCAAGCTGGCCGTCGTCGATGAAACCGGCAAATATATCGAATCGGACACCATGTACCTGCACCAGTCTGAAAAAGCACAGCAGGTATTGCGCAGGTTGCTCGCACAACATAACATCAACGTCATCGCCATAGGTAATGGTACTGCTTCGCGTGAAACCGAGCAGATGGTTGCTGGCTTGATTCGCGAGCTTGAGCAGGAGACGGATCGACGCGATCAGCCTGGCTACGTCATCGTCAACGAGGCTGGTGCGTCGGTCTATTCTGCTTCAGAGGCCGCGCGTCAAGAATTTCCCACCCTCGACGCTACCCAGCGCGGGACCATCTCGATAGCGCGGCGCTTGCAAGATCCCCTGGCTGAACTCGTGAAGATCGACCCGAAAGCCGTTGGCGTGGGATTGTACCAGCATGACGTAGATCAAAAAGAGCTGGCAGCCATGCTTGATCGCGTAGTGGTGTCCTGCGTCAACTTCGCAGGTGTCGAGGTCAACTCTGCTTCTGCTGCCCTGCTCAAGCACGTATCGGGCGTCAATACACGCGTTGCCAGCGCCATCGTTAAATACCGCGAGCAGCATGGGTCATTCCATTCACGCGAAGAATTGCGCAAGGTACCCGGCCTTGGCCCAGCTACGTTTGTGCAGGCGGCAGGCTTCCTCAAAATTGCTAATGGCCTTGAACCGCTTGATAACACCTTCATCCATCCAGAGAGCTACGCAGCGGCACATACCGTCCTCGCGATGCTGCCAGCCGATAACAACAGCAAAGCCACAAAAACTGCCGAGCGCGTAGCCCAGTTGCGCCAGCTTATCAAACTGCAAAATAGCCCTGGCCGCGGCAGCCGTAACCGCACCGCCAGTGACGGTAGTAATAGTGAACAGGCTGCCTGGACGGATATTGCCAGAAAGGTAGGCGTCGGTCTGCCCACGCTCAACGACATCCTCGACAATCTGGAGAAACCCGGCCTTGACCCGCGCGATGCCTTGCCTGCGCCCATCCTGCGCCATGATGTGCTGAAAATAGAGGACTTACAACCGGGCATGGTTTTGCAGGGCACGGTACGCAATGTCGTAGACTTTGGCGCTTTCGTCGATATCGGCGTCAAACAAGACGGCCTGGTGCACGTCTCAGAGCTGGCAGATCGCTTTGTCAAAGATCCCCTGACCGTCGTCGCCGTTGGCCAGGTAGTGCAGGTACGTGTCCTCAAAGTCGATGTCCAGCGTGGTCGTGTGCAGTTGAGTATGCGCGGAGTGTCACAGTAGAGAAATTTTCAGTATATGGTACAATAAGTCTGGTTCGCATGCAGCAAGGAGGAACAACTATCATCAGCTTAAGATTTGCTGCTCTGATAGTGCAATAGTATGCATGCAGCATGTCGCTCCAGCAGGTGGACTCTGGAGAGCAACTGTGACAGGCTGAGCGACATGCAGTGAAAACCTATAGTAGACACAACTTATAGCATGGTCTTACCCACTCCACACGCCTGCAAAAACTCGCTGCGTAGTGACGCATTCTTGTCGTACTCGCCTCGCCAGAACGTCGTACGGGTCAAAGGACTCGTCTCGCGTACCCCGCGCATCGCCACACACAGGTGGTGAGCCTCGAGATATACTGCCACACCATGTGGTTGGAGCATCATATCCAGTGTATTTACAATCTGCTCCCCCAGTCGCTCCTGTACCGCGAAGCGCTTCGCAAACAACCGCACGAGCCGGGTGAGCTTAGAGATGCCCACAATATGTTCGTGCGCAATATAGCCCACGTAGGCATTTCCGAAAAATGGCAGCGCGTGATGCTCGCACAGCGCGTAAAACGGGATAGGTCCCTCGATCACCTGGCTCAGGCGACAATCAGGCCCGCCCCGGCACTCGGTGTCGAATACCTTGAGCAACTTGGGGTCGCCATCATAGCCTTCAGTCGCGTCAAACAGAGCCTCAACAAACCTCTGCGGCGTTTCTTCGGTTCCCGGCGTGTTCAGGTTCAGGCCGAAAGCTTCAAAGATTTCGGCCATGTAGCCGGCAAATTTCTGCATCTGCTCCCTAGAGACTGAACGCTGGTGAAGCTCCATGGCCTTACGAATGTTCTGATCTATATCATCGACAAACAAAACAAAACTCCCATATAATAATTACTCGTTCCAATCATAACACACTGTACTCATGGAGCTACCGGCACATTCAGTGCTCGCTGAGACGCTTGACCTCGATTTGTCCATCACGTACACGTATATCATAGCGCGTTAACCGTCGTTTTTGCTGAGTAGAGCCGGGCGCCTTCGCCACCTTGCCCGGTCCATAGCCTGCGAACAATTTGACAATGATTAATGATCGCTCTATGTTTCTATAACATAATTGCTCCAGAAAGTCAATAATTCATTTGACTTACTTGACAAATAGACCAGGCATTTGATACACTTTGAAACAGCACCGGAGGCAATAAATGGCATTACAACATTGGAACCGGCGGTTTTTTGTCAGTACACGCGGGCGTATCATTACGCTGCTTCGTCGTGCCAGCCGCACCATAGATGAATTAGCCGGGACGCTTGGCCTGACCGACAACGCTGTCCGGGCACACCTCGCCACGCTTGAACGTGATGGATTTGTGCGGCAGCAGGGAGCACGTCGTGGCACTAGCAAGCCTGCTTATGTCTATAGCCTGTCGCCGGAAGCTGAGCAACTCTTCCCAAAGGCGTACGGCTCCGTGCTTCATGAGCTTTTAGATGTGCTCTGCGAGGAGATGGCAACTGAGGAGGTGGATGCTTTGATGCGTACCACGGGACGCCGTATAGCTTCGCAGTGGAACATTCCTCCAGGTCCTGTGCAGGTGCGTCTTCGAGCGACTGTCGAGATACTAAATCAGCTTGGTGGACTGGTAGAGCTTGAAGAGCATAATGGCAGTTACACCATTCGCGGCTATAGCTGCCCATTAGCCGCCGCAGTGCCAGGCCATCCAGAAGTCTGCCATCTCACTGAAACGCTGCTTACAGAGCTGGTCGGTGTGCCGGTTCAGGAGCACTGTGAGTCTTGTGAGCAGCAGCGTTGTTGTTTCATTGTACAAAACGCGTAACTTCGTTCTTGCAAGGCGTTCTACCTCTACTGCCAGTGTATCGGATTACGAATACATGCCGTAAATACGTTGCTCTGCTTGCATCCTTCTTCTCCGCGAGGTCTAATAGTAGTATTGGGACGCATGAGTATGCAAATATAAACATCGGTAGGAAGGAGTGCCTCCGTTATGCCAGGCTCACTACATCTCGGCAGGATAGCTGGTATCGACATTTATATTCATTTTAGCTGGCTCATCATCTTCGTATTCCTTACCTGGTCCCTTGCCACAGGCTGGTTTCCCCAGTTATATCCAGGCTGGTCGACTGCCACGTACTGGTTGGTGAGCGCCGTCGCGGCCTTGCTCCTGTTCGTCTCGGTGCTCTTGCACGAGTTAGCTCACTCGTTCGTCGCTCGTGCGCGTGGTTTACCCGTGAAAAATATCACCCTGTTCATCTTCGGTGGCGTCTCCAACATTCAACAGGAACCGGCAAGCCCCGGTGTGGAATTCCAGATGGCGGTAGTTGGACCAGTCGTGAGTTTGCTGATCGGGTTTGTGGCTTATTTGCTCATGTTACCCCTACGGGGAAGCAACTCGCCTCTCCAGGGAATATTGTTCTACCTCGCCGTGACCAACATCCTGCTGGGCATCTTCAATTTGATTCCAGGCTTCCCGCTTGATGGCGGGCGGGTCTTGCGCTCAATCGTCTGGAAGGCCAGTGGGAGCCTGCGCGTGGCCACGCGCGTGGCCACTATTGTGGGTCAGATCATTGCCTACCTGTTCATCCTCTTGGGCATCTGGTTGTTCTTCGGCGGCAATGTGCTGAATGGCATCTGGATTGGCTTTATCGGCTGGTTCCTTTTAAGTTCGGCTCAATCGGCCAATTCACAGGTGATGCTGGAATCCATGTTCCGTGGTGTCACTGTAGGTGAGGTAATGAACACCAAACCAACCACGGTTCCTGCTAACATCTCGCTGCAAAGGCTTGTCGATGAATACTTCCTGCCATATGGCCTGCGTTCAGCCCTGGTAATGCAGGCCGATCAACTGGCTGGCCTGATCACGCTGAGCGATATTCGTCATGTCCCACGCGAGCAGTGGGGACAGGTTCCTGTGGGTCATGCTATGGTGCCACTCGATCGCCTGCACGTAGTTCAACCCCAGCAAAGCTTGAACGAAGTGCTGCCCTTGATGGCCGGGCGAGACGTGAACCAATTGCCGGTAGTACAAAACGGCGTCCTGGTTGGAGTACTGAGCCGGGATGCTATTGTGCGTTTTCTCGAAGTCCGCCGCGGCCTCGGCCTGCAAACGGCTGAAGGATACGTTGGAAAACGCTTATCAGACGCTGCCTGAAGCAGGCAGCCAGGGCAATGATGAAGAGGTACATTGCCCTGGAATGTTCGTGCTATACCAGCAGTACCACTTTTCCCATTGTCTTGCGTTCTGCTATGGTCTGGTGTGCTTGTGCAGCCTCAGCGAGTGGGAAGGTTTGCCCGACGATGATCTGCAGCTTACCACTGGCCAGGAACTGCATCAGTTCCATCGCTGCCATTGCGATGCGATCGGCACGCCTCATCTGTGACGTCAGCCAGTAACCAATAATGGCCTGATTCTTGTACATCAACTGAATGCCAGAAAACTGTACAATCTTACCGCTTGCCGCCCCGTAGACAACCATACGACCGAAAGGTGCAAGGCATTGCAGGCTCTGCTCAGCAATTTCTCCTCCCACCATCTCTAGAATAATGTCGGCCCCCTGACCTTTCGCAGCGTTCTTGACTTGCTCAACCCAGCCAGCTTCAGTGTAATTAATGGCAATGTCGGCCCCCAGGCGGTGTATGAGATCGAGTTTGCTGCTATTGCTGGCCGTTCCGACAACGATGCCAGCTCCCATCAGTTTTGCAAGCTGTACAGCAAGCGTACCCACCCCACCTGCTGCCGCGTGCACCAGGACGCTCTCGCCAGGTTGAATACGTGCCGACTCACGCAGGAGTTGGTAGGCGGTAAGCCCCTGTACAGGAAAAGCCGCGGCCTGGGTAAAATCAAAATTCGGAGGAATAGGAATGACTGTAGTGGCCGGTGCGACGGCATACTCTGCGTAACCTCCATCGACAAAGGCAATCACGCGGCTCCCTTCCGCTGGTATGCTGACCCCCGGACCAAGCGCTGCCACAGTTCCGGCAACCTCGACTCCCAGGGTCATTGGTGTCCGTGTGCGTATCAGATATGCTCCCTGCCGCTGTGCCAGGTCAGCATAGTTGACGCCTGCCGCCGCTACTTTGAGGAGCACCTCGCCCTCTCCTGGGGTTGGTGTCTCGATCTCCTCTAAATGCATGACTTCGGGACCGCCCGTTTCATTGATGCGGATTGCTTTCATGACCCATATCCCTCATTCGAAATTTGGTCTCTGTGTTAGTCCACTAACACAGTTCGTGTGACACGTGAAATGTAGGGGGCATTCCCTGCCCCCAGGCATGGCATCCTCTCCCTTGGAGAGGTATCTTGTCCCCACATGGAATGCCCTGGCGGGCGCCCGGTTCTCACTTGTGAGCGTCCTAGAAATAACACACGTGTATGTTGATTGTATCATGCAAGCAACACTTATGTAATGCATCTCATGTCATGATAGCAGTAACCCTGAGCGTATTGATATAAGAGGTATACGAGCAGGGCCTGTTAGAAGAGGCACAGTACCACTGGCCTTGGTAGTAACGAAACAGCCTTTTCATACGTATGAAAGGTACATAGTGGAATGTGATGAGATGCATAGAAATATCTTGAAGATACTCTTATAATTAAGAAGAAAGTACCAATTGCGCGCTCGCTCCTTGTATTCCAGGCGCTGGCAAGCTGTACAATATCCTCTGGCATCCGTGAGGAGAGCACCTGTTTTCTTTACTAGATATCATCCTTTAGCCTCTTTTCTGCGTTTGTTGTAGTTTTAAAGAAGGATTCGCCCGCTAGAGAAGCAGCGAAGATGTCGACAGAAGCCAATGACGGCAGTGGGAGAATGTTGCTCATCTAGTAGAGTGAAAAATATCGAAGCTAGAAAGAAAACATGTGAGGTCGGCAGTATGCTTTAATCTGTACGGCCTGTCTCGGATGAGGTGAATATATGGACGAAATGGGTGGTCGCCGCATTCAATCGGGCAAGCAATGGCGGAGACATAAAGACGTGAGGCTTTATAGACACAATTTGAAGCGAAGCTTCATCAAATACCTGGCGTTTTTCAGAAAGCATAAACAATCTTTCCTCGCGACGGCTCTGCTAACCATCATTACAGTGCTGCTTTTCGGCATCTTCAGCCAGCTCCAGGCTCCCACTACGAACTCAGTTCAAAACGGGGTAACGGCTGTTGACTACAGCACATTTGTGGAACAGGTAAAAGCAGGAAATGTGCTGGCTGTTGCTGTTCAAGGTGAGGATGTTAATGGCTTACTGGTGAATCCTGTGGGGCATGGGCAATCTTCCTCTTCTCCTCCAGCAGCGTTGACCCTCAATGAACGTGCGGCAAAAATTGCGGCCTGGACTCGCTTTATGTCAGCAGGCTATAGCGTGTGGTCAAATTCGTCAATGGGCCAGTCGGCTCCTGACGCTGCCCATACCTTCTACACCCGTCTGCCGGCAGGTGGTGATTCAGCATTGATGCCGTTACTGCTCAGTGAGCATGTAGTAATCAAAATGATCCCCCCGGCGCAGCCTTCCGTGTGGTTTAGCCTGCTCATGCGCTTTATTCCCATCATACTTCTTGTCCTGGTGCTGTTAGCGGTCCTGTCATCTCGCAAGAGTGGCCCCTCGGTTCGTACGATGGATGATCGCATTACCCAGCTTGGAAAAAGCCGCGCTCGCCGCTTTGTGCGCACAAAAGAGAATGATGCATCGCAGCCTGCGCCTGTAAAACCTGCCGCGAATAGTCGACCCGGCCAGGTGCCGTCTCATGCAGTGCCACGTGCCAGTCTCGAACCTCCTGTCACCTTTGCTGATGTTGCAGGCATCGACGAGGTACGGATCGAACTCGAAGAGATTGTCCAGTTCTTGCGCGACCCGGAGCGTTTTAAACGTTTGGGAGCACATATTCCGCGTGGCGCGTTGCTTGTTGGTTCTCCTGGAACGGGCAAGACGCTCCTGGCGAAAGCCGTCGCTGGTGAGGCTGGCGTTCCCTTCTTCAGTATGAGCGCTTCCGAATTCGTCGAAATATATGTCGGTGTCGGCGCCAGCCGGGTGCGTGACCTCTTCAACCAGGCGCGCCAGGCCTCTCCCTGCGTCATCTTCCTAGATGAAATCGACGCGGTTGGCCGTAAGCGTTCTATGCGTGTCACTGCCAGTGACGAACGTGAGCAGACACTCAACCAGTTGTTGGTCGAACTCGATGGCTTCGACCCACGCCAGGCCGTGGTCGTGCTGGCCGCGACAAACCGCCTTGATATCCTGGATAAAGCATTGCTGCGCCCGGGCCGCTTTGATCGTCAGGTCATGGTGCCCCTGCCCGACCGGGTGGGACGCGAGGCGATTCTTAAGGTGCATACACAGCGTACCCCTTTGCACGAGGAAGTCAGCCTTAGGCGCCTCGCGCGCATGACAACGGGTATGAGTGGGGCAGATCTGGCCAATCTCGTCAACGAAGCTGCGCTATGCGCGGCACGGCGAGACCTGGATCGCCTTACGCACGAATGTTTCGAAGACGCGCTGGCTCGTATCCAGCTTGGCGTATTGCGTCCCCTGCTCATGAGCGAGGCCGAACGTCGTACCATCGCCTTCCACGAGGGAGGCCATGCCCTCGTAGCCTATCACCTGCCCGAGGCGGATACGGTAAACCGTGTCACGATTCTCCCGCGTGGTCAGAGCCTGGGAGTGACGCAATTCATTGCCGAGGAAGACCGCTACAACTACAGCCGGGAAACGTTGATGGCACGTATCGCGGTTGGCCTGGGTGGACGCGTCGCTGAGGAACTGACCTTCGGCCCTGAACGAGTAACGACTGGCGCTGAAAACGACCTGCAAGTGGTGACCGACCTGGCGCGGCGCATGGTCACGCGCTGGGGCATGAGCGAACAGGTGGGAGTTGTCTTCGCCGATTATCGTGCCGAGGCTGGGGGACCCGGCCTCAATATGCGACACGTCGATGTACCTGCGCGGCCTCGTGCGCTGGTAATCGATGCCGATGGTCAACTGGTGTTGAAAGACGATGATCTATCGACATATCAACATCAATTTGCTATGGTGTCACCAACCGGGCCCAATGCTGGCAGTACAAGCATGGCGGCATTGATCGATGCCGAAGTGCAGCGCATCCTTAACGAGGGGCGAGCAATAGCGCGTAGCTTGCTGAAGGAGCACCACGATCAGCTTACAACCCTTGCTAATGCTCTTATGGAACATGAGCACCTGGGCCGCGCGGAGTTTGAGGCCCTACTCAAGCCTGAAACGGAATCTTAGAACTGTACCAGTGGCGCTATTACTGCCTCAATGCATAGGAGCGCCACTCTCTTCTTCTTTCGTCCTTGTAGAGACTGGCCCATTGCTTAACGAGACAACAACCCTCATCCTGTTCACGTCTGGGAAAGCTGCAAAGTTCGCTCCTCGCCCCATCCCCCTTCCCACTCCCATTGTGGCTCCACCGGCTCTTGAACAGCTTCAGGAGCCGGTGGAGCCAGGGTATCAGGAGTAGTTTGCACAGAACAGTGTACACGCATAGTAAAGCCCTGTGCATCTCGCACAGTGCACTCGACGTGCAATGTATACTTTCCCCACAGCACAGGCCCCGCGCGATATGTAGCCCCAACCCGGCGCAGTGCTTGCGGCAATACAGGAGCAACCTTGATCACGCCCGCCTCTTCCTCTCGCAATCCCAGCAGGTGGCGCATGAGCAGGTGGATACTCAAGGCCCCCCAGCCATACCCTTCGATGCCCGCATTGAGATAGTCAGAAGCCCCCCATTTCCCTCTCGTAATGACCGTGTGATACTCACGCGTGACGCCGGGCAGCCCACCTTGCTGATCCAACTCCCGGCTATCGATACTGCGGTAGGCGGCATCGATAAAACGATAGGCCAGTTCGGCAGCATCCAGGGGCAACTGCGCGGTCGAGGCAGCCCCGACCAGCGTCATTACCACAGGCGGCCAGGAGAGCGGCGCCCAGCCGCTGTGCACAGGCGGCCGGGCAAAGTAGGGGCGTAGTTGCTCGATCTGTCTCCAGCCCGCCGTGCCGCAAAAAACGGGGGCCAGGTGCATCGTATCTTGCTGGGAGGACCATTCCTGCGCAAACGCGTCATAGTCTCGGAACCAGCCATTTTGCCACATCTGGCGTGTCTTGACGGTGAACTCGTCGGCAATACCTCTCCACCATGCTGCCTCAGTAGCAAAGTTCGTCTCGCCAGCAGTACCTTCTTGCCCAAGGAGCGTTGCCCAGCGTGTTAAAATCTCCGCACCCTGGGCCATGCTGGCCTGCAAATCCACGGGTCGCACATGCTGGATAGTCGTGCCGCCAGTCTGCTGTGGACCAAAGCGGCTGGAGACATCCTGCCCACTCTCCCAGGAACAGGCGTAGACTAACCAGCCCTCGGCATCACGGCGGTGTTCTAGCCACCAGCGCAGGTATGCTGCTGCCCTGGGATACAGGCGGTGCAGCCATTGCATATCTCCCGTCTTGCGAAATATCTGGTCGCAACACCAGACGGGAAAGCCCCACTCGGGAGCTGTTCCGCATATCTGCCCATCATCGGCAACCATATTGTAGCTGCCATCCTCACGCATGCAGGGCAGATTAGAGTGTGGCGCCGACTCGAAGTGGCCCAGGATCACTTCAGCGGCCAGTTGCGGCTCAGCATAGCTGAGAAAGAAGGTGTCCATGGCAGCCTCGGCTAGCACTTCGCGTGGCGCCTGTATTTGCATCCCATCCCACGCGTGGGATATGACTCCAGCAGACGGGCGAATCATCATGCGTAACGTCTCCAGGTCGTAGACGAAACCGCGCCGCCAGGTCGCAGGCCAATCGCCGGAGAGTTGCGGAGCGTGGCTCCAGAACTGCTCGTCGTCGGCATGGTGTGCTGCCTCGATATGAGCGATTTCTTCAATACCATCTTCCCAATGCTGGCGCGCCTGGTCCTGTGACACGCCGCGCGCCAGAACGGCATTGAGGATGCACCCGGCAGCTGCATCACTTCCCAGGGTCACTGTGCATGGCAGAGCCAGGGCGCGCAGTTGCCAACCCGTCTCGTCCTGGTGCTGCCTGATGGCAGGACGTGCTACGGTTCTACCACGCGTCCATGAAGCAATCTCCTCTAGTGTGATAGCGTAGCCAATTTCACCAAAGGTGAGAGCCGTTCCATCGGCTACCCGTACGCCATGAATAAACGCATCACCCTCGCTGGCAAGCCCCAGAACGGCACGCGTACCTGCAGCAGGCGCCCCTCTATCCAGTTCTGCGAAGGCATAGAATCCATGTTCCCACAGGCGACTGGTAGCAGGATTATGCGTGTGCAGGTGCGTGAGGTAACATGTGACGGGTAGAGGTTGACGCCTCCGAGTTGAGAGTGAGAGCACGCAGCCCAGAGCATGTTCCTGGACGAGAAAATAGCGGGCAGTGAGCGTCAGATCATACTGCGGGACGACACAGGTATACTCGAAGCGATTCTTGGTGTGCAGGTGGCTCATGATGACACAGTGATGCTGGTCGAAGTCCTCGGCGGTCACCAGTACAAGGTCTCCTATTTTCAACCCGATCATCATATGCGCGCTATATTGAAACTGGTTGCGAGCATAGCTCCCCAGGTTGGGAACGTGCCAGCCCATGCCCAGCGGAGGCAGTGAGCGCAACACACCGCTGGGATTGAGTTTCCAACTGTGGTAGAGATTATCCAGGTACCCATGGGGGGTAAAATCGTCGTGGGGAATCATTCAACTCGCCATATCCTCAACAAACCAGATATAGCCCGAGTGATCAACATAGATGCCGACGCCGACGCGGTGAAATGTCTTACTCGTCAGGTAAATGCGATGCCAGCCCGTCGGGGGCTCGTTAATCATGCTCTCCTGGATTTTGTATACGCCATCCCAGGGAGTTGGATATGGTCCCGCGTAGGCAATGCACTCGCCACAGCTTGTGTAATGAATGCCTTCGTCCGCAATGCGCTGGCATGGTCTGCGTCCATCCGGGCAGGTATGACTGAATCCACAGTGAACCATGTTCCAGGCGTGCAGGCGAGCGCCGCCTTCTAACGTATTATTCCAGACATATGGGTAGAGGCCCCGCACAGCGCGGTCGTGGTTGATCAAAGCAAAGAGCTTCTGCGTCAGGTGAAGCTCTTCGCTTGTTACCGGGGGCGGTGGGCCGTATGGAGCGGCTCCAACGCCGCTTGCAGGCACACTGCCAGGACCGGTGGAAGGTGGCGGGGTAGGGGTAGGTGTAGCTATCTGCGCTGGTATCGTGTATGAAGGCACGGAAGTTGGTTGTTTAATATTTAGCCCGTCGCTCGTCACAGGCTGCAATGGTGCAACCTGTTTTGCCTGTCCAGAGGTACATGCGGTGATCAGCACCACCATTAGCAGGCCTATCAGGTACCAGGGTTTCCTTCCCACGAGCATATTACTCCTAACGAATACTCGATTACAAAATTTTACCCTTCGAGTATAGCATACCCGGCAGCCTGGCCTGCCTGGTAGCTGTGAAGCTGGTACTTCTGGGATGCCTTGTTGATCAATTCAGCATCTTTTGTCAGAAGCGACATACCACAACAATAGCGCTCATGTCATCAGGTTTGGCCCGTAAGGTAACGCTGCGTTCCTGGCGTGAGCGCATAAGCGCCTGTTCCACCAGCACGCGGGCGGCTGTAGTGCGTGGGCTTGTTCTCAAGATAGCTTCTATCTCGTCGTCGGTCAGGTTATCATGAATGCCATCTGTGCAGAGAAGAATGCGATCACCGGGCTGGACAGAGACCTGATCAATATGGACCGTCGGTGGTAAAGGCCCGCCAAGTGCCTGGGTAATGCCTCCACGGAGGCGAAAGTAACTAAACTCCAGGTCTGACAATTGCTCGGCTCGCATCGCCTGGTCAATACGGTGGGCATCTTCGTCGTTCACGATCTGGTTTTCCACCAATCTGGCTAACAGCCCATCATCACTTGTCAGCCGTTTGAGACCTTCTTGCTCGCGTAGCGAGTAAATGCGACTATCTCCGACATGGGCAAAGACCATTGTATGGTGTTTCTGATCAGTCTGGCGGCAAAGCACCGCCAGCGCAATAGTCGTTGCCAGGTCGTCGGTACCGGCGCGTTTGGCTCCCTCAGTACGCACCAGTTCATCTGCATCCAGCGTGAGTGTACGCAGGAGATCGCTTAAGTTGCTGCCATCGCAGTCTGCGAAGGAACTCTGGATATGTTGCCCTTTTTGCATCTGCTTGCGCGCATCCTTCCAACTGAGGTAGACTGCACGCGCGGCTGTTTGCGAGGCTATCTCTCCCGCCGCACTTCCTCCTACGCCATCGAATACAGCTACCAGCCCGTTGTGCTGGTCGATGGTAATGCTATCCTCGTTGCGCTCTGGGTGGCGTTCACAAGCGATGCTAAAACGTGCAAATGTGAATGGGGCATAGGGGCTGGCTGTCCCCCCACCCTGGTTGTTACCACGACTGACAACTGTACGATTACGCCGGCTGGTTCTATTTTGCGACATCGCGTCGAATGCTCCTTGCAAGCTCCACACCACTGCTCCTTCTGGAAAAATTGATACTGAACGTCCGTGTGTGCAAGTATAGCAGAAATACAGACAAAAAGCATCTATATATGGAGTACACCTTTCCTCTTACTCCTCCAGTGCGCTGTCTGGACACAGTGCAGGGTGACGCGGATAAGAGGTGTGGTTGCCTATTTTCTATAATCCACTGATTTTCAGAAAATTCTCAAACATGATACGTGTATGACTACGGAAAGTTGAGTAATAGAGAGAACTCTCCCATTCAAGCCTGTCTGGTACATCAGGCCCCAATGCCTCAATGACCTCACGATCATCGGGCAGGTATTGGAGCCAGTTGTGGAACATGTCAGGGGTCAGCTCGATGTGATATTGTAACCCATAGGCGCGCTGCGCGTAGCGGAAGGCTTGATTGAGTGCGTTGTCATTCGTTGCCAGGCGCACCCCACCCGTAGGAATATCGAATACGTCCATATGCCATTGAAAGACCTTCTGATGATCTGGCAGACCTTGAAAGAGCGGGTCGGCTTTCCCTTCTTCCGTGAGCTCTACCTCGAGAAAACCAAGCTCGATCATATGGTGCTTTGTAACCCGCGCTCCCAGCGCGTGTGCCAGCAGCTGACCGCCCAGGCAAATCCCCAGGTAGGGAATGTCTTGCTCGATGGCTTTACGGATCAGTGCTTTCTCCTGGACCAGGTACGGGTGCTTGTCGTCGGCAGCCGCGTGCTGCGGGCCGCCCAGGACAATGACGGCATTGTATTCTGTGGGATCCGGCAGAGGAGTGTCTTCGACGTTGATGGCATCGCAGACAATACCATGTTCTTGCATAATCTCGCCCAAGTAGCCGGGCGGATCATCCCCGATGTTTACAAGAGCTAGTACTCGCTTCATGAAGATCTCTTTCTGGTATTATTTGCCAAAGTGATCATATTTCGTGCCCGCTACAGCTTATTTCCATGCTCCAGCTTTGCCCCGGCTCCAACAGCAAAGACCAGAGCAAAGTCAAGCAACTGCCCTGGTGGTTGCGCTCAAAGCCTGCCTCTGAACCAGTTACTGTCTCAATGGAGAAGCGCCATAGCGTAGCCGCTTCGCTCAACAAAAAGCCCATATCTTGCCGGATCCATGTGTTGCCGATATGAAATGCCTGTACCTGCGTTACTTCGCCCGTACTGTCGAAATGCTCGTCTTCCAACTCATGACCGTCTACGTGGTAGTAGGCTTGATCGTTCCTGCCTCCGCCTAGCAGATGAAAATTCCACTCGCTGGCAAACCTTGTTTGCAGGCGCGACTGGCCTTTGTTCTGGATAGTATAGTATACCATCAGGCGCTCTTCACCTGGCGGCAAGAAGAGCGTCTTGGTGAGGCGTACTGGCAGTGGACTCAACGCACCTGCTCGCCGCACCTGGCCATCACGTGTCAACGTGATCGTGATGCCACGCTCATCCTGCTGTACTTCGCTCTCGTAGGGAAGTTCTACGAAGTTCCCCTGTTCCTCGAAGCGTACTTGCGCAAAATCTGCCAGTGTCGCGGAAGGAGCGAGAAAATGATCGACCAGGCTGTTGCGGCGATAGCGATCAAAGACAAGGAAGCGGTCCAGGTCAGGCTCTTTTGTACGTATAGTTGTATGAGGTGAGGCAGGCTCTTGACTCGCTGCGCTCGGCACGCCAGATTTCGCTTGAGCTCCTATCGAGTTGGTCTGGGCAAGCAGCCTTGCTTTCGCTTGCGCCTCTCGCTTCCTTCGCTCCTGTTCATGCTCGCATAGCATCCGATGATAGCTCTCTTCGCGGCGCGTCATCACGCACGTCAGGTTATGCATACTGCGCCTCATATCCCACTCGAAGATCGTGCCGCCGCGTAGCAGGTCCAGGTACACGTTCTGCTGGTCACTTTCAATGATCAGTTCATTCTGGCTATCCCGATCAAAGTCGGTAAACTCGTAGCGCTGCCAGTAGCCCGGGCCGAGCCGCACATGGTCCGCCGCATTTTCAGCTTTGATGAGATAGTGATAAATAGCGGAACGCACGTGTCCCATGTAGATCCCGCCAAAGAGACCGTGCCAGTACGTATCATTAGCCTGGGCTTTCCACAACTGCACCAGTCCTGTTTCAAGCGTGGCACCAGCTGCATAGACAGAGTCATGCACACGCAGCATCTTCTTATGCTGGTTGTTTGCCTCGGGGTAACGTACTAAGAAGTTCCGCCAGAAGCCGCCGCGCATGAACTGTAGCTCGTCGTCGCGTTTTTCCTCCTCCAGTTGGTGCAGCAGTTTACCAAATATGTACGATTTTTGTGCTGGCAGGGCCCACTCGGTCATTTCAATGTAGGACGAAGTAGGCAGATAGATACGCCCCAGCGCCGGGTAGTTACGCGCGTACTCGCCCAGGGGTGTTGTATGCAGCCATTCAGCATTCCGTTCAAGTGTGGTGAAAAACTCTTCGATCCAGCCACCCCGGCCCTTAGAGCCCCAGCAGTATTCTCCTGTGCCGGGCCAGCTTCCAAATTTCTCGCCGTCGTCGCCCATCACCATGATTCGCTTCCCATCGAGCGTTGCCAGAGAGCATAAATTCGCAATCGTCTCGGCTGCAGGACGCCAGGGGATCGTATAGCGTAGCGACTTACTGGTGGCATACACTTTCAATGCGCTGCTTTGATCTTCGGTGGCATAGTAACCGTAGAGGTCGCTGTCCTCCAATCCTACGTTCTTGAAATGCACATCATCAAGGATAGTCCACTCGATGTCCGCCTCCCGCAGCAGGCGCGGTAGCCCCGGCTCCCACACACGTTCTGCGATCCACATACCGTTGGGCGTTGTGCCAAAATGATGCTTTATGCGTTCCGTGAGATGATGGATTTGTCCGATTTTATCGGCATCAGGGATGGAGGGGAGGATAGGCTCGTAGTAGCCACCGCTCACCACCTCGACTTGATTGCGTTTCACCAGTGCAGCGATACGTTCTAGGAACTCTGGTTGGGCTTTCTCGATCCAGTCGAGCAATGATCCTGTATAGTGCAGCGAGAGTCGCACTCCAGGGTGCTTTTCCAGTGCCTTAATCATCGGCAGGTACGCTTCCTCGTAAACCTGCTGGAAGACCCAGGGAAAGTTGCCGACTGGCTGGTGATTATGGAGCAACAATCCCAGGTGGATACTACCTGTTTGTCCTATAGCCATTGACCTCACCTGCGATGAAGTGGAGTTGAATATGCCAGTTGTGTGGCGTCACCAACAAGGGATAAGTAATGCACTCACTATAACTCAAAACTTCAGCAGGGGTCAAGCATAGAGCTCGAAGGGATTCTACCACCCTTTGCTCTTCTTATGTATCTCGAGTTCTCTAGCAAAGAAATTAGTGATCTCATCTAAATAAGGGCTTGTCATCGTAAGGCTTTTCAACATAGTGAGCAACGTCCCCTTATCGATTTTGCCCTTTCTATCAAACGCCTCGATGTTCACACGCAGCTCGTCAATAGCTCTATCTTGCATATCTTCCCCAGGTTTGTTGAACTTCGCATACACCTCTTCAGAGATATGTACAAATGCGACCTCGGGTTCCCACTGTGTATTTTCCCCTTCTTTCATTTTAAGACCTTCCTTCATGGTTTCCATTACTGCCAGGCTCCATAGTAACGGCTCCACCGGCGTACTTTCGCCCTCGTCCGGACTAGGAGCAGTGGATCCGAGGTGCAGGAGAATCAAGGCCACCTCGGTCTCAGAATTTTCTGGCACAAGTATTATCTCATAATGCCGCCTATCTGATTGCACAAGTAAACCCGTATCAATGTATCGCGCCAGCGAGCGAAAATGCAGGATGATTTCCTGGGAAAATGGCCACGGTAGAAATACCCGGCAGGTATAGAAGGGAATCTCAGGTCTGTCTGGAAGGTTGAGCCGGATAGGTAATCTTCTCGCTATTTCAAGCACTTCTCTGAACCCTGGTATTTGCAGGAGCTGCTGCATGAGCTGCAGATAGTCACCATGCAGTTCATGATCCTCGCGCAGAAACCCGGCAGTAAATGTGTCAAAATACTTGACTGCGCGCGGTGCCGAGGTCTCCTGCACTGGCCCCAGCCACTCACGCAGCTGCGGAGCAAAGAACAGTTCAAAAAAGTGCTTTCCTACAACCGATTCCCCCAGCAGCAAATGTTGTGCCTTGTTCTCCGCGATAAGATACCACAGCGCATCTTGCCTCAGTTTGGGGTGGTATGAGCGAAAAAAGCGCTCCAGGTCTGCTGCAGCTTGCTTGCTTGCTGCACTGTCCCGCTTCGTATCGTCGGGTAAAATATAGACCTTGTCGCCATACATACCGGTCAGCCTGTCGTATGCTTCCTCCACAGCTGGCAATGTAGCCCGCGTTGGGGTATACATAACCAGAAAGCCGACCTCGTCTTCAAGCCGGTAAATGGTCACCTGAAACTCCAGCAGATTGTTGGCATGCCTGGAGTCTGGAGGCGCAATTTCGAGACAATATTCCCACTCGCGTGCTGGATGCAAAGGGGCAGTTTCGTAGATCCCGGTAAGCTTCGCATCGGCGTTCATGGCAACAATGAAAGGTGCATAGAGGGGCGCGCCCAACTCTAACCTGGCATCCAGGCGCTTCACAATCCCGGCGGTCTTCATATAGAGTTCGATGTTCTGCTCCACCGGAATACGTCTCAAATTGTCGGTCAGGACGTTGAAGTTACTCCTGCCCAACAAAGCATCCGGCCTGATCGTCTCCTCGTAGCCAATGGCATCCCATAGCCAGAAGGCCATCAGGTTAGCTGCCTGGATGATTCCACGCGGATCCAGCATGTGGGCGGGATAAGGGTCTCGTAAAGCCGCTCGTCCCAGTGACTGCTTCACTCTGGGATAGTCGGGCTCAAACATAGCAACCTCCTCTATCCTGTTTATGAGGATATCTGCTGTAACACCGTATTGCTAAGTACAACATGGACATATGTATATATGGATATACTAAAAGATACGAATTCGATGCGTAAAAAGATCAATGGGGTCAATAAGTGAAATGTATAGCATATATCACCTCGGAAAAAATGTGAGAGGCACACAAAACCTGTATACCTGGTCCTGAAACTGGTATACTGTGCTCGAAGAACTTATGATATTCGAGGAATACCGGTATTATGGCAAACATCAAATTATTGCTGGTCGACGACCATGGACCTCTGCGGAAGGCTTTGCGGGAAGGATTGGAGGCTACTGGCGCCGTGTATGTCGTTGGTGAAGCCTCCACCGGACGTGAGGCTGTGACGCTTGCGCTAGAACTGGATATGGATGTCATCTTAATGGACGTGCAGTTGCAGGACACGCAGTCCAGGCACCATAGCCTCAGCGGCGTAGGAGCCGCCATAGCCATTCGTCGCGAGCGTCCCCGCATGCCCGTCGTTTTTTACTCCATTCAAGATGACGACGAATACTATCGTGAGTTTCGCGCCTCCGGCATTCTCACCCATTATGCTTACGTGCGCAAGAGCAACTACTTGCTGCCCAATATGCTCGTACCCCTCCTGCGCGACGCTGTGAATGGTCGCAGCCTGGTTGATCCGGAAATAGAAGATAGAGTGCAGGAAGTGCGCGACCTCGACGAGCAGTCCCCTCGAGCCTTGCTGGAGCCGAACGAGCTACGCGTGGCAGAACTGGTTGCGCAGGGCATGACCAACGAGCAGATAGCCGCTCGCCTTAACTTGCATGACAAGCGTGCCGTAAGTCGTACCAATGGACGTATCTATGCAGCCTGGGGATTAAGCGAAACCGCCGTCGATGACAAGGTTGCGCGTGCGCGGGCAACACTCATCTATACACTCAATCGTATGATCATCTGGGACGAGGACGGCGTTGCCCTGGTACAAGATCGCCGGGGTGAATGGGTCCCCCTCTACAAAGAAGAATAAGATGTCGCTGCAAGACCTGCTTGACCCAGTTCAATTATTACAGACCATTGCCCTGGCAATCTCTATCTTCAACTTCGTTGCCTTCCTCTGGCTGGCGCTTACTGTCTGGCTCAACGGTGATCACCATGCCTGGATTACGCGCTTAGGGGTGGTTGGCCTGAGCCTCTCAGCCCTCTTCTTCTTTATTCACGCGGTGCTCATCTCCACCCCACTTCTACCTGCCGACACAACGGGCTTGACCATACTGGACGTCCTATGGCATCTCCTCTGGCTGCCAGCTCTCGGTGTCCCCTATATCTGGTTCGCTATTGGTCTGCACTATGCCGCTTTGATAAATGCACGCTGGCGCTACCGTCGTCCATTCCTGCTGGCCACCGGCGCTATGCTCGGCTGCCTCGTCTTGTTGCTGCTCATCTTCAACCCATCGACCGTGACTTTTGTCGGCACCTTGCGCCTCTTAGCCTATGGCGATCCCCTGGATTATACTCATTCGGGGTTGTTATCCTCGCTTGTATTGTTGCCCACTTTTTTTCTATTCTATATCACATTCTGCGCTATCGGGTTGTGGTTTACTCCGGGCCGCCTTGGCCGTCTCCTGCAGGTGCTCTGGACTACCTGCGTTGAGCGGCTTGTGAACAGAGACGCACGGGGAACCACCGCCCGCAGCAGTGCACCTCTGCGTCAAGCCCTGGCAAAGGCATTCTGGGATGATCCCGCCGATGTAGAGCTGCTGGAAGAGCCGATACTTTCCTGGCTCATGGCTCGGCCTCGATTATTGCTCGCAGCGCTGCTCATGGTCGGCCTCACGATCACTCTTGGTATGCTTGGCATCAACTCGATGCTCAACTGGCTTGCCATCGAACAACACCATCCATTGCCTATGCCGCCGGTGCTCACTACGATCCCTTTTAACCTGATTGTACTGGACCTGATCGCTAATGGTGCAGTCGCATTTATCATTCTGTTGATAGGCTATTCTATCATTCGTCATGGCGTCCTGATCGAGCGTCCTTTGGCGCGCAGGGGATTCTTCGAACAGTGGCGTGGTATCGTCATCGTCGATACCACGGTCGCCATTTTTATTGCCCTGCTCGTCGCCTTGACACAGAGCAGCCTGGAAGGCCTCTTGCTGATTACTGCCTTAGCGACTGTCGCTTACGCCATGTTCACATGGAGCAGCTACACTGCTCATGATCGCTATATTGCCTTGTTAGGACCCTTTCTACGCAGCACAGGCCTGCGTCATTGGCTGAATACAGACCTCCAGAAGACCGAGCAGGGGCTGCAAGACCTATTTTTCCATCTCTGCCAGGACGTGCTGGCGGTACAATGTGCTCGCCTCAGCGTTATAGCCGGCCCTATGCGGCGGAGCTTCAGCTATCGCTGGCCGGAGCGTGTCTCAATCAGTGAGAGGCAGCATATGGCTCAACCGGGGGGCGCTGAACTGCTTGCGGTTGACCGGCACCAGAGAAATTCGTTTGATCGCGCTGGGTGGAGAGAATTTTTGGAGGCGAGGAGGAAAGCGGTTACAGGGCGCGAAGCTGTGGTAATGCATGCTCATCGCCTGCGTATGAACATAGATGAGCAGCCTATGATCTGCTGGGTCCTGCCCATGCATGATGAACGTGGTCCTGTCGCCACCCTGTACCTTGGGCCACGCCAGGATGGGGGAACCTTCACCGATGAAGATATGGACCTGGCCCAGGCCTGTGGCCAGCGCATCCTGGACACGCTCGGCGATCATGAAGCCATGCAGGCCGTGGCGGGCCTGCTCCGTCGCCGCATTGTGGACGTGAAGTTACTGGGGGCGCAACAACGCCGAGTGCTGCACGATGAAATTCTACCGCAGATGCACCTGGCCCTCCTGCGCCTGGAAACGCTGCGTTTGCACAGGGACGCAGCTGCCCTCGATGAAGCTGTGGGTATGATCAGTGATGCACACCGCCGCCTGGCAGCGATGATGCGTGCCACTTCTTTGGGAGCGCCCCACCGCCTGGAGCGCGATGGTATGATGCCCGCCCTTCGGACGATGCTGGAGCAAGATTTTCAGAACGTGTTCGACGAGGTAGAATGGTGTGTTTCTGAAGAAACCGCAGCGCGTATCGACGAGGTAGTGCCACCCGCCATTGCCGAACTCATCTTCGCGGCCGTGCAGGAGGCCCTGCGTAATGCTGCTCGTCATGCTCGCGGCACAGATGTACATCGTCGCCTGCGCCTTACCTTTAAGGCGTCCTGCGACCCCAATCTAGAAGTGATAGTGACTGATGACGGCGTTGGCATTACTTCTGTGAATAGTTCCACGACGGGCACCGGCGGTGGCCTGCTCACACATAGCGCCCTGCTCGCCATTGCCGGCGGCAGCCTGACCGTCAAAAGCATGCCCGGCGAAGGCGTCACCGTCCGTATCTTGCTCCCGGCCGAAGCCCTCAGGTAGTCCCGTTATTCATGAGTAGCCTCAAATATGGTTTTGCTCCCTGGTAGATACTCGTTTCAGGCGTTATAGTGATAGTAACGAAGTCTTTTGCAATTGCAAGGAGGGCTCTTATGATACTTATTACTGGCGCGACCGGGTATATAGGACGACATCTCGTGGCCCGCATGGTCGCACAAGGCGAGCATCCGCGTTGCCTTGTGCGAGATACGAAAAGGGCAGGCGTCATCCTGCCCGCTGCTGGCGTCGAACTTGTTCAGGGCGATACGACCGACCCTGTTTCGCTGGGGGCTGCGGTGCGAGGTGTGGATACTACTGTGCACGCGGCGTTTATTACCGCCGACCATAAGCAATCACCAGGCAACCATTACCAGGAAACCAATGTCCAGGGAACCGCGAACCTGATAAAAGCGGCTCAGAGTGCTGGCGTCAAACGTATCATTGAAATCAGCGGCCTGGGAACAAGGCCCGATAAACCTGGAAGCTACATGCAGGGACGCTACCTTGCCGAAAAGCTGCTCAAGGAGAGCGGCCTCGACTGGACGATCATCCAGCCCTCGGTGCTCTTCGGTAAAGGGGCCCCTTTCATCAAAGGTCTCACCGACCTCATCCGTACTGCCCCCGTTGTTCCGCTCATCGGTGGTGGCAAAACCATGTTCCAGCCGATCTACGTGGAAGATGTCGTGACTGTGATCGTTAAAGTACTGGAAGACCCCGCGCGAACAAGGGGCAAAACATACGTGATTGGTGGCCCGCAATACTTCTCATTTACTCAGGTGATTGACGCATTGCTGCATGCTATGCATAAGTCCCGCGTCAAGGCTTACGCGCCAGCGCCGTTAGTGGGTATAGGTGCGGCGGTCATGGAAGCGGTTTTGCCCAGGCCCCCGTTAACGAGCGCCGCGATGACTCTCTTCTCATTTGATAATACAACCGATCTGAACTCCGTCGAGCGCGACTTCGGTTTTACACCCATGTCCTTTACCAGGTACCTTGAAGAACAGGGTGTGTGAGCCATGAGATAGACCTGCTCCGAAGGCGATATTGATATGCTATAATACGTGGGCATGTACGTATATCTTGAAGAAGAAACATACCCCACACTCGCTACCTGCACCTGCGTTGGGAAGGGATTGAGATTAATATTGCCGGAAGATGGAGGGAACCCTTGACCGTATCACCGGATCCAGCGCTGAAAACCAGCAGCGATCTACGCTTTATAGGCGAAACCCTGATGCGTATTTCTCGTGCGCTCCATGAGCACACCCATAAATTAGAACAGGCCGTCGAAGGTACCTATGCCGGTGAGGGCAGCGATCCACGCGTCAAGTTGCTCGCCGAGGCTTTGAATGTGAGCCGGAGCGCCGACCTGGAGCTGGGACGTATTAATCAGGCTGCCAGGCGTGTGCTGCTCACGTTGCAAGAACAACTCAGTAAAGGCGGACAAGTCAACGCCCATGCCTCGCCGGGTGTTACCGCACCTCGTCCTTCACCTACTGCTCCTGCGGCACCATCGGACTTTGAGCAGGAACGCAATGTGCTGACCAGTAGTATAGTCTCCCTGGAGCGCAAGCATAGCGAACTGGAAACCCTGTACGAGATTGCGCAGGTCCTCAACTCAACCCTCAAGTTTGATGAGGTGTTGCGCCTCGTCATGGACAAGGTGATTGGTGTGGTGGGCGCGGAGCGAGGTTTCATAGTGCTGGTCAACCCGGAGACCGGTATGCTTGAGTTCACCATTGCACGTGATAAACAGGCGCGCACCATAGGTGAGGGCGCGTTCGAATATAATATCAGCCGCAGCACGGTAAATAACGTTGTGAAAACTAGAAACCCCATGCTTTCGGACAATAGCCATGATCCCACCAAGAGTATGATGGCCTATGATATCCGTTCCATCATGTGCGCCCCTTTGATTGTGCGCGGTAACTGCATCGGTGCAGTATATGTAGACAGCCGCGTCAAAGCAAATCTCTTCAATGAAAAGGACCTCGATCTACTGCTCGCATTCTGCAATCAAGCGGCCATCGCTATCGATAACGCCCGGCTATTTAGTAAGGTCAACGAAGACAAACAGTACATGGATAACATCTTTGCTTCCATTGCCAACGGTGTGATCACGACTGACGCGGCCGGCATGATTACTTCGTTCAATAATGCCGCCAGGTACATCCTGAGCTTAGACCCGGTAAAAGTGGTAGGCAAACACTACCGGGAAGCCTTTCAAGTATTGCCTCAAGTCGGCTTAGTCGAATTGCTGCAAAGAGCCATGCAGGAACATGGGCATGGTACCATCGACGTGGACAGTGTTATTCCAGGCCGTGGCATGGTCAACCTGGAATTGAACGTTTCCTCACTGCGCGATCAAGGAACGCATATCGGTATGGCCCTGGTCATCGATGATCGTACCGAAATAAAGCGCTCGAAGGCGGAGACGAAGCAAATTCGCGACATCTTTGGACGCTATGTGCATCCAAATGTCGTGCAGCAGCTCATCGAAGACCCACGAGCGCTGAACCTTGGCGGGGAAACAAAGGAGATAACCGTAATCTTTGGCGATATCCGTGGCTATACCCGGCTGAGCGAGGCTATGGCGCCTGAAAAGGTGATGGATTTGCTGAATGGTTACCTGGAGAAAATGGTCGAAGCGATCTGGAACCAGGAAGGCACGGTGACGTCTTTCATAGGTGATGCACTGATGGCAATTTTCAATGCTCCCTTAGCGCAAGAGGATCATGCGATGCGCGCAGTACGCGCCGCCCTGGGGATGCGCGAGGCCGTGCTGGAATACCAGCGTAATAGGCCGCCACAGCTGCAGGTCTCGTTCGGCTTTGGTATCAACACCGGCCTGGCAGTAGTAGGTAATCTTGGTTCAAAGGGACACCTACAGAACTACACTGCCATCGGTGATGTAGTCAATGTTGCCTCCCGCATGCAAGGAAACGCTTCGGACAACGATATCCTGCTCAACCGCTCCACGTTCATAAAGGTGCGCCAGTATGTGCGCGTGGAACTGCTTCCCCCCATGTCTGTAAAGAACAGAACGGAGCCTCTGGAGGTTTTTCGCTTGAAAGGGCTGGCGTGATGGCGGGTAACCCGTTGTCAAAGCTGACGTGCACGATAAATCGGCACTCTACAGTAGGCTCCCGATTTATCGAGGAGGCGTTAGCGCAGCGTCAGGGCTGGATTGAGAGGAGCTTACGCAGCACGAACCCTACCTGGCGAGTACGGATAAAACCGAACCATTCATATAGCCGATGTGCGTAGGTATTATCATCCTGTGTATTGAGTAGGATGCGCAGCACCTGCGCGTCTTCGAAGAAGTGTATCGCCTCGGCCATCAGGCGCGCTCCAATACCCCGGCCCCCAAATGCTGGATGGACCGCGATCCGCACGAGGTAGCCGGATTCGCCGTCGAGCGCATTAAACTGGTACCCTACCACCTTGCCATCCAACTCTGCCACTACAAAATACGGGTGCGTGCCGGCAATATCGGTGAAGGCAACGGCGTCGTAGCGCCACAGGTGCTCGAAGCATTCTCTCTCGATAACCAGCAGCGCGGGTATATCGCGCTGCTCGAAAGGGCGGATTGTAACTTGCTGGTTTCCTTCGCCTGGAACGTGGTAGTCAAATTTGTCGTAGGCGTACAGCAGGCGATATGGCGCAAAGCCATGGGTGAGCAAGACATCGCGCAGCCAGTCCTGCTCTATATCACTGCCGGAGTAGTGTAGATAACGTACACCACGCGCTACGAGCAGCGGCACCAGGCCCTCGAGCAACGTACGCAGCAGACGATCGTAGGCGTGGCTCTCTGTCCAGCTCACGCCAAATCCACCTATCCAGGCCGAAGGAGCGTTTACCGTCTGTGAAAGCAGGAAGCCGACTAACGACTCCCCGCTCAAGATACCTACCGTCGGGTAGTGTTTGAGGAGCGCTGGAAGCTCCTCTAAGGTGAAGCGTTGATAGATGTATTCGGAGGTACGCAGCAATCGCTCCAGCAGACGGAGGTCGTCACTGCCGAGTATACGTAGCTGGTCAAAGTTTCTTAACATGCTTCCTCCAGCCACCTTATGCATCTGGTCCCTTGATCTCTCTCCGGAGCCGTTCAATATCCGGTTTAGGCGCATTGCGCATACGATAGCCTGTCAGCCCGTGAATGCGCCGCAGTTCTGCGATCAGTACATCAGTGTTCAGGCGATATTGCCTGTTGGGAGGGGGACCCAGGTTATCTACAGCAGCATCATCGCCAAGCAGCAAATTGATGCATGTTGCCACACAGGCTGCCATAACTTGTACGTTGTAACCTCCCTCCTGGATCAGGACCAGTCGTCCATCACACAGATATTGAGCCAGTTCTATGATAATAGCATTAAGCTTCGCGAATCCTGCTGTGGAGAGATACATGTTTGTATGCGTGCTTGTCTGTGGAATGGCATCTTTCCAATGCGCATCAAAGCCTGCCGAGACCAGGATGAGCTGTGGTTGGAAACGATCGGCAGCAGGAGCCATCACCTGGCGGAAAACAGGTTCGTATACCTCGTAGCCGGTTGTGGCAGGTAAGGGTACATTAATGGTTGTCCCCAACCCTGCCCCCTCGCCTCGCTCGTCAGAGTGGCCCGTGCCGGGGTAGAAAGGCGCCTGGTGTATCGAGAAGTACAGCACACGGGGGTCGTCATAGAACATGTCCTGTGTGCCGTTCCCATGATGCACATCGTAGTCGATGATCATCGCCCGCTCAAGGCCATAACAGTCAAGAGCATAGCGCGCGGCGACGGCTGCATTGTTGAAGAGGCAGAAGCCCATTGCCCCATCGGATAGCGCGTGGTGGCCGGGGGGGCGCACCAGACAATACGCGTTGTTAATCTCTCCTTTTATGATGGCATCGATGGCAGTGAGAGGGGCTCCCGCCGCCTTGATGGCCGCCTTGTATGATTTTGGAGAGATGTACGTGTCTGGGGCAAAATAGCGGGTTTCCCGACCCCCCCGCGCCGTTTCTTCAGCTACCCTCTGTGCTGCCGCAGCCACCTCGTGGATGTATGCGCGGTCGTGTACCGCCGCCAGTTCATCCTCGCTGGCGGCGCGAGGTGCTATTTGTACTAGCCCGTCGCGCTCCAGCCAGTTCAGCGCTTCCAGCACCTGCAGCGCCATTTCCAGCCGCAGTGGCTGCTCCGGGTGGTTCCTGGGTGTGATATGTTCCAGAAAAATCGGGTCGTAGATCAGGGCAGTGGTCATGATACTTTCGCCAGGGCTTCCTTTACCAGGTCGGGAATATCGAAGATCGTATCAGCAACCGGCACTCTGGCTGCCTGGAGGGCGGCCACCTTGCCCTGTGCTGTCCCGGTATTGCCGGAGATAATTGCTCCCGCGTGACCCATGCGTTTTCCTGGAGGCGCGGTACGCCCGGAGATGAAGGCCACAACGGGTTTGCTCATCGTCTGGATGTACTCGGCTGCGTCCTCTTCGTCACTCCCGCCGATCTCGCCGCACATCACCACCGCGCTGGTCTCCGGGTCGGCCTCGAAGAGTTTCAGGTGATCGACGAAGGTCGAGCCGATAACCGGGTCTCCACCGATGCCGATGCAGGTCGACTGGCCAATGCCCGCCTCTGTGAGCAACGCGACAACTTCGTAGGTGAGCGTGCCGGAACGCGAGATAAAGCCAACAGGGCCTGGTGTGAAGATCTGGTAGGGAATGATGCCGATCTTGCCGTGCCCTGGTGTGCACAGGCCAGGGCAGTTCGGGCCAATCAGGTATGCGCCATGTTCGCGCACAACTAATATAGCGCGTGTCATGTCCATCACAGGAATCCACTCGCTGATACAGACGATCAGCTCAATACCTGCGCTGGCAGCTTCCATAATGGCATCGGCGGCGCCAGGGCCGGGCACAAAGATACAGGATGCGTTGGCGCCCGTAGCTGCTTTCGCCTCACTGACCGTATCAAAGACCGGCAAATCTTCCACTGTTATGCCACCCTTCCCCGGTGTGACTCCACCCACCAGGGGCGTGCCCGCAGCTTTCATATTGCGGGTGTGATATTGTCCTTCGCGACCAGTGATACCCTGCACAATAACCCGCGTTTTATCATCAAGCAAAATACCCATAATATGACCTCTATCTGTTCGGATCGATGGCAGCCACGATCTTCTGGGCTGCATCACGCATATCTTTGCCCCAATCGAGCCCGGCATGCCTCAGCATGGCTTTTCCCTCCTCTGATCCTGTACCTGAGAGGCGTACAACGATGGGCATGCCTTTGGGAATTTCGTCCTGGGCCATAATCACACCCCTGGCCACTTCTTCACCGCGCGTAATGCCGCCGAAGATGTTGACGAGGATGCCCTTCACCTGCGGGTCGCGTGCCACGAACGTCAGGGCTTTGCGCATCACTTCGGCCTTGGCGCCGCCGCCGATGTCGAGGAAATTGGCCGGCCTGCCGCCGACGCGTGCCACCATGTCAAGCGTTGTCATAACCAGGCCGGCGCCATTCCCCACTATTCCCACGTCCCCATCCAGCTTGACATATGTCAATCCTTCCTTTTTGGCCTCGAACTCCAGCGGGTTTGACTCTTCCGGCTCTGCCCACGCAGCGTATTCCCGCTGGCGGAACAGGCCGTTGTCATCGATAAGAATCTTTGCATCGGCGGCCTGTACCAGCCCGCCGGCAGTCAGTGCCAGTGGGTTGATCTCGGCGAGGCTTGCATCGCTCTCGATGAAAGCCCTGGCCAGGGCTGCGAGGATGGTCCCGCCCTTGCTGATTACTTGATGGGGAAATCCTGCGCGAGCGAGAATGTCGCGCGCCTCGAAGGGTCGCAGCCCCCAGTGCATATCGATGGGCTGTTGGATGATCTTCTCGGGTGTCGTGGCCGCTACCTCTTCGATATCTATGCCTCCTGCCGTTGAAACCATCACAACAGGGGCCTGCGTTTTGCGGTCGAGGATGATGCCGAGGTAGTATTCTTCTTTGATCTCCAGCCTGGAGACGACCAGCACTTTTTCTACTTTTAGCCCTTTGATCTCCATGCCCAAGACCTTTGCGGCGGCGGCACGTGCCTGTTCAGGAGTATCACCGAATTGAATGCCGCCCGCTTTGCCGCGTCCTCCAACATAGACCTGGGCTTTGATAACTGCCGGCCCTCCCAGTTCGCGAGCAATGGCTTCGGCCTCCTCGGGCGTGCGTGCTACACGCCCAGGCTGTACCGGAATCCCGTAGCGTGCCAGGATATCTTTGGCCTGGTATTCGTGAATCTTCACCGGAAATTGCTCCTCTTCTCTTCACCGCTCATCTCAGTCAAATAGCGCGATCAGGCAGGTAAAAATATGTAATGCAGCCGCTAATCTACCTATGGTCATGCTAGCATGCACAGAAAGGGGTGTCAAGGATTGTTGAAACTTGGTACAATAAAGGAGATGTATGATATATAAGGGGTGAAAATGCATATGCCAAAAAAAGTATCGACTGCCCAATTACTATCACGCCCCCCGGATGAAACTGTACCGCCGGTAGGAGTACGCTTGCGCAAGGAGGAGAGCCTATCGCGTGTGTGGCCGCTGCTCTTCACCTTGCTGGCTGTGGGTCTGCTTATCATTACTGTTGTGAGCATAACTTTGGGGGGCCTGTTCCAGAATCTGCATTTTGGCACAAACATCGCTACCTCACAGCCTCCCATAACCACATTCAATGTTCAGCGAACTGCGCCCTATGCAAGCCTGAATTTTACCGTCCTGACAGCGCAATACGCGACTTCTTTTATCGATGACACTATTCACCTTGGACCGGCGATTGTACGCGTGAATATCCGGGTAGCCAATAAGACTACTGACCATGTCTCCGTCATCTACTATGATGTCTTGCGCCTGCTGATCCCTGGTCAGCATGCTGTAGCTCCGGCGAATATCCTGCCCTATAGCTTGAAGCGCGGTGCGGATATACCAGGCTGCCACGCGTCGCCTGTTTCCTCGGGTCCGGCTGCGGGTAAAAGTGAAATCGATTGCGTCGATTTCCCAGTTCCCAGGGGAACGCAACTTCAGACGTTATCGCTGCAACTGGGTTCCGCGACGACTGGCGAATTTCTGGTGACAATACCCTTTAGCGGCTCCTTTAATCCCGGCCGCTATACTGGTAGAATCTCATCTCAGCACCTTGGCATCCCATATACGTACTATAACTTTAACGATAGAGCCTTCCAGTTCCTTTACCACCTGACCAGCGTGAATATCAGCTACTCTTATAAAGGAATGCAGAGCAAAGCAGGGCAGGAGTTCTATATCCTCAATTTTCACGTAGATAACCAGAGCGGTGTCTATGTCGTTCCTGGTTATGGCTATGATTACGTGCGCCTGATCATCAATGGCATTCTTCGCACACCTGTTGATAGCACGCTGCCCAATGCATTTAATGCGAACGCGAGGAACGTTGCTGGGCAGGTGGTGTTTGTGGGCCCACCAGGGGCCTCGAACTTCACCATAGCATTGTTGCAGCAAAACGGTGAACCGATACGAAAAACAGACGTGCAGTTGTGATCCAGGATAAAGTGCAGCAGAAAGGAACGATATAGAGATGTCCGTTACGTTTCGCGCCTTTGTGGTCAATAAAACAGAAAATGATTTTACCGCCCGCATCCAGGAGTTGACACAGGCCGACCTCCCGCCCGGCGAAGTCCTTATTCGCGTCGCCTACTCCAGCGTGAACTACAAAGATGCCCTGGCCTGCATCCCCGAGGGGAAGATCGTGCGCAGCTATCCTTTTATTCCAGGCGTGGACCTGTCGGGAGTGGTTGTTGAATCGCATGATGCTCGCTTTCACGAGGGTGACAAAGTGATTGCCACCAGCTACGACCTCGGCGTTTCCCATTATGGCGGCTTTAGTGAATATGCCCGTGTAAAGGCCGATTGGGTTGTAGCGTTACCCCAGGGTTTGACGCTCAAAGAGGCCATGATCTTTGGCACGGCCGGCTTCGAGGCCGCCCTGGCATTGCATCAACTAGAGAAGAACGGCCTTACGCCCCAGCGCGGCCCCGTGCTTGTGACAGGCGCGACTGGCGGCGTTGGCAGCATGGCCGTGAGTATGCTGGCGAAGACAGGTTACACCGTTGCGGCTAGCACGGGCAAGCAGTCTGAACATGCCTACTTGAAGGAACTGGGCGCGAGCAATATCCTCAGCCGCGAGGAAGTATCCGCGGAGAGCGACCGCCCCCTGGAGAAAGAACTATGGGCGGGCAGCGTAGACTCCGTGGGCGGAGCGACCCTGGCTTACTTGATCCGCACGACTAAATACGGCGGCTCCATTGCTGCCTGCGGCCTCACCGGTGGATCGACCGTCAATACCACGGTCTTTCCATTCATCCTGCGCGGCGTGAACCTGCTGGGCATCGAGTCGGTGTTCTGTCCAATGGAACTGCGCCGCGAGCTATGGCAGCGCATGGCAAGGGACCTCAAGCCATCCAGCCTCGATAGCATGAGCCACGAGGTGACACTGGACGAATTGCCCCAGGTGACAGCCTCGCTGCTCAAGGGTGGGGTCAGAGGACGGACGGTTGTGAGGCTGGCGGGAAGATAAAGTTCCTGCTGGAGGCTGGGGGTGCAGACTTTAACGAAAGTGATATAGAATGTTGTATTGAACTGGGCCAGTAAAGCGCAATTGACATGAAACGTCATGCGCTGTTGGCGCACCACTCCGCATGACCACAGCAAACAGTGGTCAGAAGATACCGCTGGCAAACTCCTAAACAAGGTTACCCCCCACCCCCTGGCGCGATAAATCGGCCCCTACGAGACGCGGCATCGCTTCGCTCGCCTGGCCGGAGGGATGCGCCAGCGATACTTGACATCCTATCATTACAAGACATTTTGTAGAAGAGGAGGAGTGCATTAAACAATCCTGTGGTACAGGTCCTAATCTGGCTGGCTGCTTTCCCGCCGGGCGCGGAGAAGGAGTGGCAGCAGGAGACGATGAAGAAGTAGGGGCAACCGGTGCAGATGCCGTGGGGTGAGCGCTAGCGACGGTTGGAGTGCCGGTTGGGACGGTTGGGGCAGTTGGGACAAGGGGTTCTGTGGGGATGGAACATGAATCGACTTCCAGGCTGGTGACGGGTGGTTTTGGGGAGCCATTAGCCAGGTCATGTTCAGATGCGGGGGACGGCGGAGTGCCCGGGACGCTTGGGACGGTTGGGACAGTTGGGTCGGGGGTTTCTGTGGTGATGGAGCGCTGATCAACTTCGTCATGGGGAGCGGGTGGGCCTGGGCTACCTGCCTCCGAGTGAATTTGAAGCCCAGCTCTTGGGACAGTTGTCTCAGGGTATTCTGCCGCAGGGGTGCTGGTGTGGGAGGCAGCGTGGTGCTCCAGGCAGGGGTGAGCAGGGGTGGTATAGAGGCCACGTGCTGGAGGGTTTTGCGCACGCGGTCGTAGCTGAAGCCGCTGCTGGTGTCCAAGCTCCTGGCGTTCATGGACGCGACGCAGTCGTGCAGGCTGCGCACGATAGCCTGGCGACGGGAGCGCGGGCTGGCGTTTTTCTTGTCCATGCTTCGACGGCCTTTTTGAGGTTGGCAGTGCGCTGCTGGCGCTCGGCTTCTTGAAGCCTGCGTATGCGCCCTTTGCGCATGGCACTATCCAGTTTTCTTAGCTGGCCAGAAAACGAGTGGTCAGGATTGGACATGGGGTATTTCCTTCCTAAATGTAGAGGAACGAGAGGTTGTTCCTGCTGGAGGAGTGCTACGAAGGGGCTAGTTGGGTGCCCCAGTTCGTGTTGAAACGAACAGGTATAGGGCGAGCCGGGGAGGACTTGCCTCTATAGATAGTATAGCACGGGATACCAAATTGCAAAAATCAATCTTTTGGTTGATGTATCGCCTGATGTTTTTGCTTTATACTCTCTAGTGCTAGAGTGTCACTACGGAACAGCAGAACAAAGGTGCCGGGGCATACCCCGGCCTAAGAAGGAGAACATCTGTGGTACAGTTTTCTATGCGCATACTTGCAATGATCGTGGGCCTTGTTGGGGTGGTCATTGCCTTTATCGTCAACCTCTTGTACTCCTCATTACACATCTTAGGCAGAGTCGCCGGGATCACAAGTAGCCCGTCGCACTTTTTTTACGGTTTGCTTGTCATCTTGATCGGGCTTATCGGCTCGGTGCTGGCAGCCTTCGCTCCTATCGTGGGAGCGGTGCTGCTGGCGATAGCAGGCATCGCGTTTTTCTTTATTGCGGGCTGGTGGGCGCTCTTTGCTTCCCCCTTCCTGCTGATTGGGGCCGTCCTGGCCTTCGAGCACAACAGAACGCACCCACAGGCAGCCGGTTAGAACGAGCGTGGTTGTATCGAAATAGTTATGCTCCGACCCAAACGGGTTGGCACCGACTACGGGAGGAGCCATTGAACAGAGAGAGCGTATACGCTGTCAGAGCGCCAGCACAGCGAGACAGGTCCTTAGTCTGCAACAACCCAAAAGGTGACAGTGCCTGTAATGGTGCCGCTTTTGAGCTGCAACTGCCAGCATCCAGAGGTCGGAACGTTCACAATAGACGGGTAGTTACCAGCAGGACTTGAAGCCACCGGGAAGCTTTGTCAGAACGTCTCGTGAGAGGCGGAGACCTTCTTTCCAGTGATCTCAATGGTGTTGGATGCATTGGGGGAGTCAATGAGCCAGAGAATTTTGGTGCTCCTTCCATCGAGATATCTACCGCCTGTATGAAGCGGCTGATACGCCTGGTTCCTAGAGGCTTCTGGGCCTGCAAAAAAGAGGTAGGCAATGATCCCAGATGAAGGCGGCTCAGCGTTCAACCACGGAACCTCTTCCAGGCCTGCTATAGCGGTGTTATGCCCGAGGTAGATAGGGGTAGTGTGGCACTCCACAGGCACTGCTACGGCAGGCTTCAGTTCTGTGATTGTTCCCGTTTGGTTCGTGCCTGGTTGTGACGGTGGTTGGTTGATACAGCCATTAAACATGAATGCTGTCAAGACCAGGACACTTGCTGTGACCAGAATCTCCCGCATGGTAGCCCCCTTCTCAGTAATTACCCCCTTAAAGTCTGCTCAGAACGACAATGATCAGTATAGCACTCCATAGAAGAAGTGAAACAGCAAGACTGACCTTCAATGGGTGGAAGAACTGCAAAGCCCGCATGTTAGCAGAAACGAGATTGTCTTTGTGCTCAAGTAGCACCCCAAGGGTTCACCTTTTCCCCTACTCCCGACCAGCAGCACCCAGCCGCAAACGTGATGCGCCAATGCCCGCCTGGCCACCTGGCTTCCAGATAGTAGCAGCCTGCTGATGGAACGAACACGTAAGACCCCTATTCATTTTTTGTAGCACAATCAAGGTGCGTGCTATACTTAAGATGATAGTTCTCCTGATAGTTTTCTTTTCGAGAAAGAATGGACGAGATCATGTTCAATGAGTATCTCGACAAAGCGATGCAACATGCTCACTTTGAGCAAATTGAAGACGGAACCTATTTTGGCCGGATTCCTGGCTTCAAGGGTGTCTGGTCAAACGGTTCTGGAAGGCTGGATACTCCTCAACATTGCTGATCACATCCCCTTACCCACAGTTGATGGAATGACGTTGGAAGTAGGAAAATTAGTCTAATGGCTAAACTGCGACCGATCAAACGCAAGGATTTGATTAGCTCCTTACGCCAACTTGATTTTACTGGTCCTATGCTGGCGGTAAACATGAGTATATGCAGCGCGGTCGACTCAAAGTACGTATCCCTAATCCTCATCAGAGTGATATTAGCATCGGATTGCTCAAACGAATTCTTGAAGAAGCAGATGTTTCCTTGCAGGAATGGGAACAACTATGAGGTGAGCCTCACTCGTCCTACACGTCAAGCCTTTTGTCTAAAAACGTTCACCCTTCATACTGTGCCTGTTTCACTATCAACATGTGGCCATGGCTTCTGCTCTCTCCCCTACAGGCCAATGGCGAAGGTAGCACGATAGCACTTTCAAGTCCCTCATTTTTTGTCCCCTTACTTCATGACTCGATATACATGGCCTATGCTATGGTATTATTATGAGGAAGCCGCCACAGCAGAAAGAGTGATAAGGAGCGAGATGGTGACGATAACACAGGTTGGGATCCTCCAATCAGTACAGGTGGGTACGCCACAGCGATACGTTACGGCAAGTGCGACGGATGGGATGGGGCGTTCGTGGGAAACGTCGTTCTTCCGCGTACCGAGCGCCCAGCCGCGCTGGCTCTACACTACGTATCTCGAAGGCAATACACAGGCAGACACGAAGAATCATGGCCGGCTCAGCCAGGCCATACTCCTGTATGCCGCTGCGCATTACCCGCTCTGGCGAACGGAGCTAAACCGGCCGGAGATTGGCCCGGGAGGTTTCGGTGAGAATTTTACCGTGGATGGATTGACCGAGGCGACGGCGTGTATTGGAGACATCTACGCTATTGGCGAAGCTCAGATTCAGGTCACAGGGCCACGCTATCCGTGCTGGAAAATCGAGCGGCGCTGGGGTATCGAGGGGCTGACTGCACGTGTGGCGGAGACCGGGCGTAGCGGCTGGTACTGCCGGGTGGCGCGGGAGGGGATGGTCGAGCCGGGAATGTTCGTCATGCTCATCGAGCGATCGTACCCGGAGTGGACCATCGCCCTGACAAACGATTTTGCTCATTTCCGCAATAAAGATGTGGAGAAGGCAAAGGCTCTCGCAGCCTGCCCGCTCCTTCACGAGTTTTGGCAGCGGTTGGTTGTCCGGCGTGTGATGGGGAAGGAACGGTGACCGGCTGGCCAGTTAGAGGTCGGGCGCTGCTAAATTGTGCATACCAAGCGTGAAGGAGAGTTCGCCGCCATGGTGCAAGTCGTGCTCGATTACATGCCAGATGACCCACTGGCGCGAGAGTTCGTAGGGCTTGCCCCAGCGCTCGCCTCGAAAGATATAGTCCAGGTCTTGCGGTGTCCAGCGCTCCAGGCACTCCTGCCAGGCGCGAAAGGTCACTTCCAGGCCGCGCACCAGTTCGGCGGTCGATGGCACTTCGCCATCGTACTCCCACTGGGCGATGGCCGCCACCTCTGGACCGCCTTCGCCCATCAAGCCATACAGCCAACCGGCGCGCGTGCGGACAATATGCCTGGCGAGCTGGCCAATGGAGCGGAGATGGGGAGCTATGCTGAGTTGCAGTTGCTCGGTGGTAAGAGGCTCGATGGCCCGGACGAGGTGACCCTGGTAGACATCCCAGCCTTTGTAGAAAGTGGATAAGTTTGTTTGCTGTTCGGCCATAGAAACAATCCTTTCGTATTTCTTGTATCTGACGGTTTTCTTTCAAGAGTGTACCATGAAAAGGGGTTAAATTCGGCCCTTATTTTGTATATTTGCTCGGGCAAATTTTTGTTAAGACACACTACCCGTGATGCCAAGAAACAGTAAACGTGCTGCCTGCTGCATCGAGACCTGAAGTGGTTGCTTTTGGATTGCCGGCCTGCGTGTTCATCTGGTAGATGATGTCCTGCGGGCCATCGGCTATAGGCCTGTGGTCGTTCAGTTGGCACAGGATACGTACTTTGCCAAAGTTGGTCAGCCGCGCTATGTGGCCCTGGTCTGTGGCGGAATTGTCAATGATCGTTGGAGCCTCGACAATACATTCTGCAACGCTGGTGTCGGTAACCGCTCCGGGATGCGTGGTTGAAAAATGTACTCCCTCGTTGGGATTATCTATAGTGAGTTGAAACCTGCCCTGCTGAAAAGTGACGCTTGCCGTGATACTATCACCGGGCTGCAAGGGCTGATCGAGTGGTACAGATGGCGCGGGAAACATCTCCCACCACATAAAATACGCGGGAACCCCAAAATTGCATCCACTCACAGTGCCGAGTTGAGCCAGCAGGCTCCTGTCCGACGCGTCGCTGGTGATGCCCACCCAGACCGCCGAAAGTGAAATCTTGCCGGGAGTGCAATGCGCTTTCGGCACCGTCCAGTGCCCGGTGACTTTCTGGTATGCCGCTGTCCTGCGGGCAAGGTCTGTAGCGGCATAGCCGGCATAGAAGCCGTTGGGCTGGGTGACAACATACCTGGCGACCCCTGTACGTACACCATCGGGATTCTGCGCGGATTCGGGCGAGCCCCAACCATTCGAGCTTCCGTTGAGAATAAAGCCGAGAGTGAACTGGCCATTGTGGAGATAGTTCCCATTAAGCCTGAAATCCCATACACAAGAATAGGTATTCTCACCGCTTGCAATGGCTTCGCAGACTGTGACCGGCGCCTGTCCTGGTACCATTACAGTAAACTGCGCTTTAGTAACAGTGGCATTTTGAGCGAAGACCTGGATGGATAGGGTCATGCTTGTTCCCTGGATGATAAATTTGTCTTCCAGCCCGTTCCATAGCCCTGCGAACTTGCCCGGTGGGATGACTAACACACGAATGTGAAATGAGCCGGAATTGCTGGCCAGATTGGCTGCATTTATCCCCAGGAAGAGGTTCCCTAGCGCTGCCGGATTGAATTCAACGTGCGCTCCGACTTCGCCTGCTCGGCCGCTGATACCAATACTATAAATGACCGCATAACAGGGCAGAGAGGGTTCTGGCGTAGTTGAGCCGGAGCAGGTAGGCACGCCTTCTGGCCCCGCTTGTTTCCCTCCAGGCTGCACGCTGGCAGAGCCGGAGGCAAAAATCTCCACTTTCTCGCCAGGGAGCATACCAATACCGGTATCCGCTCCACCAAGGTGGACAGAAAAATCGCCCGCTCTATCTCTCAGTCCCTGCCGAGCAGAGAGGTCAAATTTGCGGATAACTGGTAGTGCAGGGAATTTGAAGGATGTAGATGGGCCACTCGAGCCAATTCCAGTACATCCTGACAAAAAAAGCAGGATCAGCAGCGGCACGTGCAGGAGCATCAAGCGGCAGGATTTGCTGATGAAGCTCATCAGAAGCTTCTCCTTTTTTGCCATATGTTACACTACGCATCAAAAAGCGACATTATTGTAACATAGAAACCTGCGCTGGGAAGTCTTTTGTACCAGAATAGCTAGCAAAGTAGTAGCAAAAAGCTCACATTGTTGCTATACTATGTGGAAGAAGGGGCGAACGTTTTTAAGGAGGGTCTTTTTCGTATGCCGACATTAGAAGAGCGACTTGAGGTACTGGAACGCGCCCAATCCGTGATGAAGATAGAACAGATTTATGATGTGCGCCAGCTTGACGAACGCATTACCGCTCTACATCGACAGCTTGCCGAACAAAGGAAGCGCCTTGATGAGCAAGGTCAGGCTATAAGCCAGTTGGGGCAGACGATTGACGTGAAGCTTGATGGACTGATGCAAGTACTTGTCCAGCAGGCTAACACAGTCAATGCGCGCTTTGACGCTATAGACCAGAAGTTCGTCGCTGTCGATACGCGCTTTGACGCTATAGACCAGAAGTTCGTCGCTGTCGATACGCGCTTTACAAGTTTAGAGGAGCGGATCGACCGGCAAACCGTTGAAATCACAGCCAGGTTTGAAACGAGCGACCTCTACGCTACCAGAACCTGGGGCGTCGTACAGTCGCAAGAACAGGATATCCACACGGTGAAAGAACGCCTCGACCAGATCGTCAACCTTCTCACCGGCAAACCAGAAGAGTGAGCATTATGGACTGACCACTAGAAACAAAGGCTAAGGTTTAAGCAATGTCTATTTCTTCAGATTTTAAGCAACTATTAGTGCCAACACCTCGTCCCGCTTCTGCTCCATCAACTCCTTGCTGTTTGCTTCGACATTCAAACGCAATAGGGGTTCCGTATTGGATGGGCGCACATTGAACCACCAGTCGCCAAAATCCAGCGTGATGCCGTCCAGGTGATCAATCGATTTTGCCTCTTTGCCGAAGTATTCCTCGATCTCTTTCAGCTTTTTCTGAACATCGCGGACCCTGGTGTTGATCTCGCCGCTGCGGAAGCCGTGATCGAGCGGTTTGAGCAGTTCGGAGAGCGGTTTGCCTTCGACGGAGACGAGTTCCAGCGTGGTGAGGAAAGCGATCAGGCCGGAGTCGGCGTACCAGTTATCGCGGAAATAGAAATGGCCGGAATGCTCGCCGCCGAAGATGGCGTTGAGCTGGCGCATCTCTGCCTTGATGTAGGAATGTCCCACGCGGGTGCGTACGGCATTACCTCCCAACCTGTTGATGAGCTCGGGGACACTCTTAGAGACGATCAGGTTGTAAAGGATGGTCGCGCCAGGATGTTTGTGCAGCAGGCTGTTTGCGACAATGGCCGTCACCATTGAACCATCAACCATGTTGCCATGCTCGTCCACCGGGAACATGCGGTCTGCATCACCGTCGAAGGCCGCGCCAAGGTCGGCATGTAGTTCACGTACCTTCTTGCGTAGTTCTTCGGTATTTGCAGGCTCAATAGGGCTGGCCGGGTGGTTGGGGAAGCTGCCGTCAAGCTCGAAGTAGAGCGGCACAAGCTCGCAGGGCAGGTGCATGAATACGCGTGGGACGACCATGCCCGCCATACCATTGCCCGCGTCGATCACCACCTTGAGCGGCTTGATCTTGCTCACATCGATGAAGGAGAGCACATGTGCCACGTACTCATCCAGCACATCGCGTGTCTTCACCTGGCCTTTGGTCGCTGGCTCGGGAAAGCTGCCGCGCAATGCCAGGTCGCGAATATCTTCCAGGCCACTGTCCAGACTGACGGGGAAGGCCTGGGCGCGACAGAATTTCATGCCGTTGTACTCGCCTGGATTGTGCGAGGCGGTAATCATCACGCCGGCGGGGTAATTGAACTTGCCCACGGCGAAATACAACTCGTCGGTCGTGGTCATACCCAGATCAACCGCGTTGACGCCCTGGTCGACGATACCCTGGAGCAAGGCATCAGACAATTGCGGTGATGACAGGCGCATATCGCGGCCCACGGCAATTTCCGGCGCATTGAAGTAGAGCGCAGCCGCGCGCCCGACGCGGTAGGTCACCTCGCCGGTCAGATTCTCGCCATAGATGCCGCGCACATCGTAGGCGCTGAAAATTGTGGGGTCAAAAGATGTATTCATCGTTCAGAAAAGTCCTTCTTCTTCCAGATTTCTAATTCTATCCAGGGTTCGCCTGAACTGCGGGGATCGTAGATTTGCCCAACCTCGACGAAATCGGCTTTAGCAAAGGCCCGGCGTGCTGGCCGGTTGGCCTTTGCCGTCTCTGCATAGATGCGTACCAGGCCAGGGAGACTGAAAAGGTATCGTACCAGCGTACGAATCGCTTCTGGCCCATACCCCTTGCCCCAGCGCGTCTTGTCGCCCAGTCCCAGCCCGATCTCTGCCTGGCGCAGGCGGTAATCGACGTTGAAATAGGTAATGGTGCCGATAGGCGTGTGCTGCTCGTCCTCGATGATGAACCAGTATTGTCGCCCGTTGCCGCGCACGTAGTTCCGCTCAAAGAGCGGCAGAAACTCGGCATAGTTCTCAGCGTACGGGCGGTGCGGGTCATAACGCCAAACTTCTTCATCGCGTTCCCAGTAGAAGACGTAGCGAGCGTCTGCCATTGTGGGCCGCCGCAGGTAAATGCGCTCTCCGCGCAGGAACGTTCTGTGTGAGTAACCTGTTGTGCTGTTGCGCTGCGTCTCAGTCATACGAGTCCTATGTCGTGTGCAAAACTTGTTCCGGCCGCCAGAGGTCCGACGCTAAATGCCTGTGCCAGCGTCTGACCCAGGTCGGCGAATGTAGAACGTACGCCAAGGTCGATGCCGGCGCGTACGGGTTTACCGTAAGCCAGCAGCGGTACCTCCTCGCGCGTGTGATCACTGCCGCGATAGGTAGGGTCGACGCCGTGGTCGGCGGTGAAGAAGATGGCATCTTCAGGCTGCATGATCTGCTGCACCTGCCCAAACCAGGCGTCTACATCGCGTAGTGCCTGCGCATAACCCTGGCTGTCGCGGCGATGACCCCATAACATATCAAATTCTACCAGATTGACGAAGAGTAGACCAGTGAAGTCTCGTTCAAGCCAGCGCAGCGTCGCCGCCATGCCGTCTTTGTTGGTCTCGGTATGGTCCCGCTGCGTCAGGCCGCGCCCTGCAAACAGGTCCTCGATCTTGCCGATGCCGATCACCTCCTTACCACCAGCCTGGAGGAGGTCGAGCAGCGTTGTCCCCAGCGGAGCCAGTGAAAAATCGCGGCGGTGCTCGGTGCGCCGAAACGATCCCGGCTCGCCTATAAAGGGTCGCGCAATCACGCGCCCGACGGCATTCTCCCCGGTGAGCATAGCTCGCGCAATCTCACAGATGTGATAGAGTTCAGCCAGTGGGATCACATCCTGGTGGGCCGCCACCTGGAAGACGCTATCGGCAGAGGTATAGAGTATGGGATAGCCGGTACGCATATGCTCCTCGCCGAGTTCCTTAATGATCTCCGTGCCCGAGGCCGGCTTATTGCCGAGCACCTTGCGGCCAATAGCCTGTTCAAAGGCTGCCACAAGGCCGGGAGGGAACCCGTGTGGATAGGTCGGCAGGGGCTTTTTCAGCACGACACCGGTGATCTCCCAGTGACCCGTCGTGCTATCTTTCCCTGCCCCGATCTCTGCCATGCGTCCATAGGAGCCGCTGGCGTCCGGGGTTGGCGGCGTGCCCAGTATGGGAGTAATGTTGCCCAGCCCTACGCGTCCCAGGTTGGGTAGAGCCAGGCCTCCAACGGCTAGCGCGCAGTGTTCCAGTGAACTGGCCCCGTCGTCACCATAGGCGTGAGAGTCGGGATTTTCGCCCGCGCCTACCCCGTCCAGAACGACGAGAATGGCCCGCCTTAGTGTTGTCATGGCGCTATCCTTATCTTTTCTAATTTTGCATGATGAGGCAACGGGTCTCCGAGCAGCGGCAGCGCGTAGTCATAGAATGCCCTCGTGACCATCGTCTTATCTGGATTCAGGTACTCATCCGGTACCAGACGCTGCACGTTAGCCACGCTCGCAAGGTCCACCAGGCCTGTCGTGCAATGATAGCCGGGATCCATGTGACGAACCAGCGTCACCATCTTATCGCTTTCTCCTTCCAGCACAGCCCGTACCCCCATTTGCCCGACGAGATACGCCTCGTCCCGGTCAGTACCCGAGATGCTGTTCGACGCCATGCGCTGCAGGTCACCAGGCTTGTCAAAACGCGCGCGCAGCTTCAAACGCTGCTTTACTAATTCTACCAGGAACTGCGCTGCCCCGCTCAGCAGTGGGTGCTGGAACGCGTCTTGTCCGACCTGCCCGGCGGCACCAAGCGCCTGCCCCTGTTCGTCGCGAATGGTCTCGGCTGCGACGATGATGACGTATCCCAGGCGTTGGTAGACTTCCTCGACCTGCTTTAGAAAGCGATCCGCGTTGAAGGGTTTTTCCGGTATGAGGATGATGTGCGGCGCATCATCCTCATCGCGTTTCCCTAATGCCGATGATGCTGCCAGCCAGCCCGAATCGCGCCCCATAGTCTCTATCACTTTAACGGGGTAGTGCCATGGTATCGATATAGTGTTCATGCTCGAATCCATCGTGGCCAGGGCAATGAAGCGTGCTGCGCTGCCGTAGCCGGGGCAGTGATCAGTAAAGGGCAGGTCGTTGTCGATGGTTTTGGGAATGCTGATAGCCTGCAACTCGTAGTCCATGCCTTGTGCTGCCAGCGCCAGGCGGTGTGCTGTATCTGCTGAATCGTTGCCACCAATGTAGAGCAGGTAGTGGACATCGCAGCGACGCAGCAGTTCGATTGCTCGTTCCAGGCCGCCCTCCTGTAATTTGTAGCGGCAGGAGCCGAGAGCCGCCGATGGGGTATGCAAGAGCCGGGACCACAGCCCGGTGGGCTGTTTTCGCAGGTCGATCAGCTCATCCTTGAGCAGGCCTTCGATGCCGTAGCGCATGCCATAGATGCCGGCGATACGTGCACCGGCCATCGCCGCCTCGACTGCTCCAACCAGGCTGGTGTTGATGACGGCGGTGGCCCCGCCCGATTGGCCGATGATTAAGTTGCTATGTGTTGTCGGTGACAAGGGTGACTCCTATTGAGCGTTATCTAAGGTCATTATATCTCTCATAAGGAGAGGCGTCGAGAGGTATTGAAACGGCACCTGGTGATTTCGTAGTATGCCAATGGGAAAAACCCTGGTCTATCTATTCAAGTTTTTTCTCGAACCTATAACAAGAGCTTTACGCTGAAGGCACGGGAGTGCCTTCACTTGTGCACCTTGCTTTACAGGCTCGTTTTTTCATCTTCTTCAGGTTGCTTCGTGGCTCCGGGTTTGTGGTAAACTAAAAAACGACGAGTAGAGAGCTATACGAGCTTCATGTCTCGGGGAACAACTGATACGCATCTAACCCTGGGAATTCGCGATAAAATCTAACTCAAAGGAGAGTCACATTATGACGATGATGATGAGCCGCAAAGCGCTGGAGGAATATGGGCTGGTAAACCTGGGAAAAATCTACTGGAATCTTTCCCCCACCGTTTTGGTCGAGCAAGCCCTGGCACGGAACGAGGGTATGCTGGCCTCTAATGGCGCTTTTGCCGCGACTACAGGGGTACATACAGGGCGTTCCCCCAAGGACAAGTACGTTGTCTCGAATGAAGAATCTGCCACAAAAATCTGGTGGGGTGAGATTAACTATCCCATGTCGCCAGGGGTCTTCGAGGTTGTGCGCAATAGCCTGGCAGCTTATTTACAGGGGCGGGATGTCTATGTGCTCGATGCCGCCGCCTGTGCTGATCCAGCCTATCGCATGCCAGTTCAGGTGATCACTGAACTAGCATGGCACAATCTTTTTGCGCGTCAACTTTTCCTGCGCTCCAATGAAAGTGATCTAAACAGCAGCCGGCCGGGCTTCACCATTCTCTGCATACCGAATTTTCATACCGACCCTCGCACGCATGGCACACGTTCAGAAGCGGCCATCATTGTCGACTTTGAAGAGCGGCTCATCCTGATTGCCGGCACGCAGTATGCCGGTGAGATGAAGAAGTCTATCTTCACCGTACTCAACTTCATCCTGCCCAGCGAAGGTGTCCTGCCCATGCACTGCTCCGCCAACGTCGGACCCGACGGTGATGTAGCTCTCTTCTTTGGGCTGTCGGGTACAGGTAAGACCAGTCTATCGGCTGATCCCAGTCGTCACCTGATCGGTGACGATGAGCATGGCTGGGGCGATAATGGCGTTTTCAACTTCGAGGGCGGCTGTTACGCAAAGTGTATCAATCTATCCCAGAAATATGAGCCGCAGATCTGGAATGCTATCCGCTTTGGCGCTGTCTATGAGAACGTTGTACTGAAGAAGGGATCGCGTAATCCAGATTATGCTGATGATTCGCTGACGGAGAATACACGAGCCGCCTATCCCGTCGATTTCATTGATAATGTTGTCGAGTCCGGTCAAGGAGGTCAGCCGAAGGCGGTCATCTTCCTCTCGGCAGACTCGTTCGGCGTCCTGCCGCCTATCTCGAAGCTGACGACAGAGCAGGCCATGTATTACTTCCTCTCGGGCTACACGAGTAAGCTGGCGGGTACTGAAGCCGGCGTAACGACGCCGGAAGCAACCTTCAGTCCCTGCTTTGGCGCGGCCTTCCTCCCGCTCCAGCCTGGCGAATATGCGAACCTGCTGCGCGAACGCATTGAGAAGTATGATGTGCGCTGCTATCTCATCAACACGGGCTGGACCGGTGGACCCTATGGCGTTGGCGAGCGCATCAACATCAACTACACGCGAGCGATGGTGAGAGCGGCCATCAGCGGTGCGCTGGAAAACGTCGAAACGGTGACGGATCCCACCTTCAGGCTGCACATCCCTACGTCTTGCCCGGATGTTCCCAGTTCGCTGCTCATTCCTCGCAATACCTGGGAGGACAAGGAAGCATACGACCGGCAGGTAGCCGACCTGGCCGAGCGCTTCAAAAAGAACTTCACCCAGTTCACGCTGCCCAGCGAGGAAGTGCGTAACGCGGGTCCGCGCTAAGAATATATCAATGGCCTACAAACTCTCTCTGGAGCTGGCTGCGTGCGAGCACCCTGCCATTGCGTACCACGCAGCGAGGTGGCTGCTGGAGGCGCAGCACCTGCCGTATCGTTGGAGCAGCCAGGACATTGAGATCTGCCTTGCATCCAGCCTCCAGGCCGTAATTCTCCAGTCGCAAAGCGCGTGCGGCATTGTACGTTACAAAATCGAAAGCCGCCTCGATCTCGCTCGGAGCAGTCATGTGCGCTGTATGGCAAACGTAAGCTGCCACCTCCTGCTGATCGTTGCGTCCAAATGGATAAAAGGGATCGGCAACATCGTCCTGGGAAGAAAAAACGTTGACGCCTAGTTCCCACATCTGCTTGACGCGAGTGATTCCGCGCCGGATCGGTTCCAGGTCGAATCTCCCCTGCACTACCAGGCTGATGTGCGGGTTGCTGCTGATGCTGACGTTTGCTGCTTTGACCAGGTCCATCACCTTGCGAGCATGAACCTCGTCATATGCTGCCAGAGCCCCACAGTGGCTCGCGGAGACGCGGCCCTGGTAGTCCTCGCGCATCGTCTTCACGGCCAGGTACTCCAGTGAGCGGCTCATGGGATTGTCGGTATCATCGACCAGCATGTGAATATCCCTATTGTATCTCTTTGCAAGCTCGAAGCATAGATCGATGTGTGCGCGCGCGTCCGCGTCAAGCATCTCAAACCAGGGCAGGCCGCCCACCACGTCTGCTCCCATGCGCATGGCCTCTTCCACCAGCTCGCGCGTGGCGGGATCACGAATAATCCCTTCCTGGGGAAACGCCACCACCTCGACGCGAACCACGTCGCGCCAGTGTTCTCGCAGGGCCAGCAGACCTTCCAGTGGTCGCAGCTTCCCAATTGAGTCCACGTCCGCGAAAGCGCGAAAAACGGTTGTGCCATTGAGAATGCCTTCCTCAATCGCCCGGCCCGCGCGCTCGAGAATATCCTCGACTGTATAATGCGCCTTGTGTTCCCAGGTCAGTTCGAGGCACTCGGCAAAGGAGTAGTTCTTGTTGGGGCGCATTTTCTCTTGCAGGTGGCACTTATCGAGATGGACGTGCCCGTTGACATATGTCGGCATCACCAGGTTCCCGGCTGCATCTATTTCTACCGCAGCCGTCTCGTCCAGGTGTTCAACGATGGTGGCTATACGGTCGCCAGTGATGCCGATATCCCATATTCCCGGCCGGTTCTTGAGGCGTGCGTGTCGAATGATCATAGCCATGCTGAGACTCCTCCGTTTGTATCGTGATTTCACTCGAGGTCCTGGGGGCCGGTTACCTCGTCATATGGGTTGTAGGATTGCTCCAGCAAGCGCTAGCGGCTCTCTGCTCGCCTGGCAGGCCGCGTAAGCATGACAAGAGACCTCTTGTTATGGCTGTGGCTGTTGTGATTTTGAGCCGGGCTTGATGCCCCAGGCCGTGAGCAGGTGCCAGGTTGCACTGAAATCGGGCCGCCGTATCTCTTCGAGCGCCTGGTCACGAATGGCATCGAAATCCTTGCTCATGCAGCCCCATTTTTGGAGGAATGGGCGCAGCGTTCGGAGCACATGCACTCCATCTTCGACATACGCCTGCCCTTCAGGGGTTCCCGCTCGATACTGCAGGGCATAGGCTCTTGTCTGCACCTGCTGGCAGCCATACCGGGTGAGCAGAGGGGCCAGGTGGGCGGTTAATCCGGTACTTTCTTGAGCAAAGAGGTGCCATGAGCGGAACAGGGCGCATAAGAGCATCTCGCAGAACTGCATGGATGCAGGGCTGGTACTCTGTTGGATAATTTCCTCATCCGTGAGGCGGACCACACCTCCCGGGCGCACGACCCGCAGCAGCTCACTGAGCAATCTGGGCCAATCCAAGGTGCGCACAAAACTGACGGCAAAGCGCAGATTGATCAGGTCAAAGGAGGCGTCAGGAAAATCGAGGATGCTCAACGCATCCATGACGTGAAACTCGACGCGATCGTTGACGTGATGAGCGGCAGCTTGCGAACGAGCATACTCGATCATGCGCTGGTTGACATCGACTCCCACCAGCGACATTTCAGGATAGGTCTGGGCGGCTTCAATAGCCCAGCTACCTGCCCCGCAGGCAACATCAAGCACGCGCAGGAAAGCGTCCGGGTCGAGCTGCTCCGGCAGAACCCCGCCCATCGATGCAGTAACGAGCCGGTCCTGGATGGCTAAGCGAAGTAGTTCTTCTTCATTCTCCCGGTCTTGAACAAAGTATGTGCCGGAATATTGTTGTTTCTGTGGGTGCTGGGGCGCTGGCATTGTGTCACTCTCCTTGGCGGTTGCGGGGTGCCTGGTCTGGCAAGAGTGCTGCTGTATCCTGCTCTCGTCAAGCGGGTGAGCAACACCTGCCGTTATTCTATACGAAACGAATAGCTCTGTCTTGTTATGGCTGTGATTTTGATCTGGGCTTGATGCCCCACGCTGTGAGCAGGCGCCAGGTCGCTGCGAAGTCCGGCTGCTGCATCTCGCTGAGCGCCTGTTGGCAGATCTCCTCGTAGTCTTCTGGCACCTGACTCCACTTACGATAGAAGGGCAATGAAGTCCGAAATGCGTGCCTCATATCCTCATAAAAGAGTTGTCCTTCTGCGGTGTCTACTCGATATTCCAGCGCATGAGCACGTGTCTGCACGTTCTGGAGTCCATACTGGTCCAACAGGTGTGCGAGCTCGCTTGTTACCCCGTTCTTGTCTGAGGTAAAGAGGTGCCCTGCCTGATAGAGCGTATTCCGTGTGAGTTCAAAGATGCCTATCAGGGCCGGACTGCTACTCTCAGTTATGAAAGTGGCTTCTGTGATGCGGATCACCCCACCCGGTCGCGTGACACGCTGGTACTCGCTCAGGATTTTCGGCCAGTCCCATTTGCGCAGGAAACTCGTCCCAAGGCGCTGATTGACCAGGTCAAAGTAATTAGCGGGAAATTCGAGCATGCGCAGCGCGTCCATCGCGCGAAACTGCACCCGGTCGCTGACCTGCCGGGCTTCGGCCTGGGCACACGCATACTCAATCATTCGACTGCTCACGTCCACTCCCACCAACAGAGACATGGTCGGATAGGTCCTGGCTGCTTCAATGAGCCAGCCCCCGGTGCCACAACCCACATCCAGCACGCGCTGAAGGATCGTTGGGTCGGGCTGCTCCGGCAGCACCCCACCCATGCCGGCTGTCAACATCTGATCCTGAACATGCAAGCGAGTGAGTTCTTCTTCATTGGAGCGATCCTGCACAAAATAGGTGCTGGGATGCTCTCGACGCGGGTCAGTCGGGGTAGACATGGTACACGCTCCTTCCTTCTTGGGACCCGTACATCACCCTGAACACAGGCAATTTCTACTAACGGCGCTTCGTTCCCCAGGCAGTGAGCAGGCCCCACTTCACCACAAAGTCGGGCTGCTGTGTCTCGTTGAGTGCCTGCTGGTAGATCTCCTCGTAGTCGTCAGGTACACGGGTCCACTTGCGCAAGAAGGGCAGCATCGTTCGATAGACCAGCTTCGTCTCCTCTGCAAAGCGTTGCCCTTCAGGGGTGCCAGCGCGAAATTCCAGGGTGTGGGAGCGTGTCTGCACATCCTGCAATCCATACTGGTCGAGCAAGCGTGCGAGTTCGCTGATCACGGCGTTACTGCTTGGGGTAAAGTAGTTCCCTGCCTGGTAGAACGCTTCACAAGCCAGCTGGTAGAGACGAGAGAGGGCCGGACTGCTACACTCAAGGATGAAATCCGCTTCCGTGACGCGGACCACGCCGCCTGGTTGGGCCACGCGCTGGTATTCTTGCAGGATTTTGGGCCAATCCCACTTGCGCAGAAAACTGGCTCCGAATCGCTGGTTGACCAGGTCAAAGTAATCAGCGGGAAATTCGAGCATGCGAAGCGCATCCATAGCACGAAACTTCACCCGGTCGGTGACCTGCCCGGCTTCGGCTTGTGCTCGCGCATACTCCAACATCTTGTTGCTCACATCCACTCCCACCAGCATAGACATACTCGGGTAGGTTTTCGCCGCTTCAATGAGCCAGCCTCCGGTGCCGCAGCCGACATCCAGCACACGCTGAAAGATCGCCGGGTCCGGCTGCTCCGGCAGCACTCCACCCATGCCTGTAGTGAGCATTTCGTCCTGAATCTGGAGCCGGGTCATTTCATCAAGGTTGGATCTATCTTGCACAAAATACGTGTTGGGATGCTCTCGGCGTGGCTGATCGGAAGTAGACATATTCTGGTTCTCCTTAACGTGGGTTGTGGTCCTCATCGCTCCTGATTATATCTGAACGCGCAGGGCCTGTCTAGATTTTTATCACAACTAAACCTCTGGTCAGGCGCTCATGAGCAAGAGCTGTGCGGTGACGTGATCGGTGACCAGGATATTGGCAAGCCCTGCCTTGAGCGCGGCTCGAATAGCAGGGACGTAGGATGGACCGCCCCCTGCAACAAGGATCACCTTGGCGCTGCTCTGCTGGATTTTCTCCTTGAGTCGCGGTATCTCTAACCCGGAGAGAAAAAAGGGCGGCGGCTCCAGCATTTCGTTAATACACCTCCCATTGGCAGCGAAGATCCAATGGTTAATATCCACGGCCGGTTGGTAGGATTCTATGGCCTCTCGTCGCTCCTGCGCGAGAACGCCTTGCAGCACCATCTCCTCGTGGGAATGTGGAGTCCACAGCCCCATTACCGTGACGTTCGCTTGCACCATCATCTCGTAGGCTTCTTTGACAAGCGGGAGTTGGCGAGTATGCTGCACTTGCGCGCCATCGGAGAGGAAGGCCGGGCATGGGAACCACTGGTGATGTGCCCCATACGCCTCGGCAAGATCATGCGCAATCAAGTTCGCATCTCCAAAGTTGGTTTGCGCTGTCGCGAAGCCGATGGTTGCCACGACCCACATATGGGGCAGGAGCTTGGTGGGTTTCACATAACGCACGAGGTTGCGCATGAACGTCTTTCCACCGGAAACCGCTAGAATATCCGAATCCGTGAGCAGTTGATCGAGGTAGTCAGCAGCCGCGCTGGCGATTTCGATCACGACCTCGTCGAGGACCTCATCCGCATGGATCGTGTCCAGGCTCTGGCCAGCCACGAGGATAAGGTCTTGCAGGCCAAGCTCCATGCGTACTTCGCGCGCAAGGTTACGAAGATACCCTGTACGCAAGTCAGGAATGATAGAAATACGGACAATGCCTCGTTCTCGCGCCTTCTGGAGGGCTTTGCTTACTGTTTGCCTGGAGCAAAATTCCATACCTGCGATGGCTTCCTGCGAGTTACCATCTTCGTAGTACAGGTAGGCAATTTTGCGCAGGAAGCGTTCGTCGCTGAGCAACTTCGCTTCGGTTACGCTCCCCTGCAGTAGCTCTGCCATGTGGCATCTTTCTCCTTGCTACATACGTATTGGTCCTATTCAACCAGGAAGACATGGGATTCACAAACGTCCCTCCCATGCCCTCGCCTGTTTCGTCCCTTTCTCCCGCTGATAACAGCATACTCTACATTAAGGCAAATCGCAAGGTTTTCTGCGTATTGCGCTATCCTGCTGGTCAAGCGAAGCTTCTGTCAAATCGTCGTTCTGACATACATATGCAGCAGGGTGTCATCTATTCGGCCATTGTTGAACAAAGATCCTTTCAACTGGTTTTGTTTTACAGGTTGACGTATATTGGACGGTTGAATACATATTGCCCAATTTTAACATTTTTGCTTCAGGTGGAAATATTTCTTCATATCTTAACAAAGCGATTAAAAAGAACAAATACGTGGCAAATGCGCCAAATTTAGAAATTGCCCATATATGTCTTGTTTTTCCCTTTTGTTATTGTATACTCTTCTTAATGATCATCGCAAGTAAGAGCGTTTCTGATTCTCAGAGTCTTCGCCTTCTCTCGCCAGATGCTCGCGCGGCAGGCGCGAGCAAGCGAGTGTGATAGTAATTAACCAAGGAAGGAACCCCCGTGCGCAGACAAATTCTATTCAAGGTGGAGCGGCAGCGTGTTCTGGTTCCTGTGGGAATGCCCTGTCCTTTTGGATGCCGGTACTGCTACACAAGAGGGGGCGAGGTGGGACTTGCTCGCGTCGATGCGTCAGAGATTCTCTCCCGCTTCCGAGCGTTTACAGCTGCGAACGAGACCCCCTTTGAAACCATTCAATTCGGGTATGATGGTGATCCTTTTGCTTATCCTGAACGTGGGATCGCGATGTTGAGACAACTGGCAACGATGGACAAGCATGTGAACTTCAGTACCAAAGCGTTGCTTGCAGATGCTACCCTTGATGCATTGAGTGATATTCACTCGCAGATGGAAGCCAGGGGAACGACGTTGAGTGCGTTGGTGTCTCTCAGTTGCTGGGACTCCGCTTCGCGTATGGAACCGCATACCCCCTCCCCGCGCGAGCGTATGTATACTGTAGAGTGCCTCAGACGCCGGGATATTCCTGTGTTCATTGCTGTGCGACCGGTGCTGCCACACATTGGCGATGAGGAGTATGAGCGTATCGCCATTGAAGGAGTCAGGGCTTCTTGCGATGGATTTATTCTGGGACCACTCTACGCTGACGACCGGGGACAATTCGTTCGCAGTATCCCTGCTGAGAAACTGGCAGCAGTACCTCATCGTCGATGTAGCGTTTCCTGGTCTGCCCACGCGCCAGTGTGGACGCGCTACGAAGATGAAGCGCGCCTGCAGCGACTCAGGTTGATGATGGAAGAGCAAGGAGGACGGGTCTTCCTTTCATCAGCAGATGCTATGGCTCTGGTCAGCCGCGGGAGGGAAGCGGTATGATTGAGGTCGAGTTGAAGTTTGAGTTGCTCCCAACAGCATGGTATCAGCTCGAGGAGCAGTTGACTACGATGCAGCTCACACGTCGTACGAGGAACTCAGACACCTACTACGATACGGCAGGGTTCGACTTGCTGCGCCAGGCGGTGTTTGTGCGCGTGAGAAATCACATGCACCTGGAATTCAAGTTCAATGAGCAGGGGGCACCAGCACATATTCAAAGTACGGAGCGTGTCTTCTCTCTGGTGCCGGAACTGCGCCAGGCGGAAGAGATGAATGCCCTGTTCTCCCGGTTTCTGCCCCAGTGGCGCTCTGCAGACACGGTCGAAGAGGCGCTTCACCAGAACGGTCTCATTGAACTAGCGCATATTGAGAACAGGAGAGTCCAATACAGGTATGATGACCTGGCCATCTGCGTGGACCAGGTGGAAGGACTGGGGGATTTTGTAGAGATTGAAACGCAGTGCGAAGAGGGAAGCGATACGCACCAGGCGGTAGCAGACGTGCACCGTTTTGCTGCTGGCTTTGCGGGACGGCAAGTGCGAGTTGGGTACGTTGAACTCTGGCTCCAGAAACACCATCCACGAGCCTACCAGAGGGGGAAATATCACGAATAACGTTCTTCTCTCCTGTGCAGGAAGAACATTCAAGGATGCCACCCGGAGTACGTTGCTCGGCAGAGAAGAGCGCCGCGCAAAGAGAGGAAAAGCGTATGAACATGGTTGTGACCGTACTACTGCGGCTCCTGCGCCTGTCAGTCAAGAGACGGCTGGCGCTGGTGCTGGGTGCGCTCGTCGTGAGCCTGGGTCTCTACGGACTGGCTTTCCCGGCGACCTACCCTGGTGGGATGCTGATGCTGCCTCTTGTCCTCTCCGCCTGGCTCTTTGGGTGGCAAGGAGGACTGCTGTGCGCAGTGGGCATCTTGCTGATTCTGGGAGCAAGCTATGGGGTGACCTTTGGCGGCACGTTCTGGTCCTCTGCATGGTTCATTCCGTTCGTGACCGGAACGTTGTATGGACTGGCAGTGTGTCTGACGGTGGGGGTGCTGCGCTGCATGGCTGATGCGCTCCTGGTCGCTCAGCATAAAATTGCACGCACCGAGCAGGCCTATCAACAGGAACACGCGCTGAACGAGTTCAAAGAGCAGGTGCTGCAGAACCTCAGTCATGAATTGCGTACACCACTCGCGCACATTCTGGGATATCTGGACCTGCTAGAAACCTATCAAGATCAGTTTGATGCTGCAACACAGGCCCGTTTCATCATATATGCGCGAAGTGGGTGTGAAGAACTGCTCAGCTTAATCGCGACAGCCCTGGATCCGGCACATGCTTCAGGGGCACAGCAATCCATCCACCTGAGCATATTTTCCCTGCAACACGAGATCCAGACGGTGATGGCCCATCTCGAGCCGAGGTTCCTGCAGGACTATCGCTTCGAGCTTGATATCTCTGAATCGGTACAGGTGTATACCGATCCACGTTTTGTCCGGCAGATTGTGCGCAATCTGCTGACCAACGCCTGCAAGTATACGCCTCCTCAAACGCGTATCACTGTGAGTGCCACGCCCTGGCTCCCAAAGGATGGGCAGCAGGCGCATACCAACATGATCTGCGTGCGCGTCAGCGATGAGGGCCCTGGCATTCCCCCTGAGCAGCAGCCCCTGCTGTTTCAGCGCTTTGTGCGCTTACCAAATGCGGCAGCGAGTACGCAGCCGGGGACTGGTCTGGGTCTTGCGATCTGCAAGCAACTGGTCGAGGCAATGGGAGGATCTATCTGGGTGGAAAGCACGGGGCAAAACGGCGAAGGTTGTTGTTTTTCATTTACCCTGGCGAGCGGGCCGGCAGCAGGCGCTGAAGACCAAATGAAGCGCGACGGAGGAAGCAATGACCAGGCAAAAGAGATTCCCCATGAAAAGCATGAAGAGCGTGCAGTATCCTCGTTCCGACGGGGCAGTTGATATGGAAGTGGACTGCGTCATCTGTAGGGCACGGTTATATGTGCCCGAGGCATCAATTGATGCGGTCCTGACGTCACTGGAGCAGACAGGGGCCGCGATCCTGATTTGCACGTGTGGGCAGGCGCAAATTGTCAGATGGAAGGCCCCACGAAGCCAAAGCAGGAATGACTGATTCTTCCTTAGTGCAAAACACAAATTATACGACTTCACTAGCTTTCTTCGTTACTCTACAATGGATACCCCAACTTCACTCTATTGAGGATAAACAAGCAAGACTCTTATACTACTATTGAGCATCGTAACAGGGAGTTTGCAGATGGCAGAGCGCGTGGGTCAACGCTTTGGTGAGTATTGCCTGAATCGCTTTCTGGGCCGTGGGAGCTTTGGTGATGTCTACCTGGGTGAACATATTCATGATAAAACTCTGGCAGCTGTCAAAGTATTGCAAGCGC
>WNGD01000123.1_pt1 | contig 68087 bp, 52 predicted proteins | sample 5400671 | NCBI WGS metagenome assembly WNGD01 (sample SAMN13153369, study PRJNA577476) | soil metagenome | isolation source: 40 cm soil or saprolite under grassland replicate 2 | place: USA:California | collected 2016-06-15
CAAGCGGCTTTCGTGCCATGCTGGCTCTGGAAGGCGGGAGCAGTGCGAAAGCACCCAGCAGGGTGAGCAGACCTACTGGCACATTGACAAAGAAGACCCAGCGCCAGGAGAGCCAGTTCGTGAGGACCCCACCCAGGATCACGCCCGTGCCAAAGCCCACGCCTGAGACCGACCCGAAGATGCCCAGCGCCCGGTTGCGCTCCGGCCCTTCGGGAAAGGTCGTTGTGAGCAGAGCCAGCGCTGTCGGTGACACAATCGCTCCTCCCAACCCCTGTACGGCTCTGGCCGCCAGGATGATCAGGGGCGAGGGAGCCAACCCACCGGCCAGCGAAGCGAGCGAGAAGAGCCCAAGCCCCAGGATGAATAGCCGCTTGCGGTCAAACAGATCCGCGGCCCGCCCGCCCAGGAGCAGGAATCCGCCAAGCATGAGGGCGTAGGCGCTCACCATCCATTGCAGATCCGCCGGAGCCAGGTGAAATGTACGCTGGATCGACGGCAACGCGACATTGACAATAGAGAAATCTAGGACGCCCATCAATTGGGAGACGGCAAGCAGCGCCAGAATCTGCTGGCTGCGCGCTGCGGACATGCTTTTCATGTGAAGCTCCTTTCCTCTCCCCGGTGTTCGTGTTCATATGGACCTGTCCCCACTGTTCCCCGAAAGGCCGGTCCCGACCCCGCGCTCATCCGGGTAGAGCGCACCAGTGTTTGCGGGATACTCCTTTTCGCCAGGACGCCTAAAAATGGCCCGTCAGAGCCAAATGGATACGTTCCAACGTGGCGTTCCTTCCATCTCTTTTCTCTAGACAGCTCGGACGCTCCAGGATGTGGCAGTACGCGCATCCAGCTTGCGCTGGATGCCATTGGCCGCATCCGCGAAATGATAGGCGCTCTCTCGATCGGGAAACATACGCACAATACGGTCTTCCTCGCCTGGTTCCTGTTCAGGAGAGGCAAGCTCACGTACAAGAAATGCCTGCATCTCTTGCCGTTGCACATAGTATCGCTCGCTGTCGATCACGGACGTACTCGCTTTCTTTGCTCCAAGGTGTTCCTCCCGGTTTCCTCCACAGGGGAAGTATAGACGCGGAGAGAGGAAAAGACACGCCCCAAAAGGAGAGGAGTACAGCAGGACGACGACCTCGACTTTTGGAGGGGTGCTGCTCATTCGTCCTCGCCAAAAGTCGAGATGAGGCCAGAATCCATACCGCTACGCAGCAAGAAGCGTTCTCGTGCGAGAACACGCTTGTGCGCTATTAACAGCGCAGACAGGAGATGAAGAGGGAATATGCGTGAGCGCGCGCGAAGCAAGGGAGCAATTTATGGTTCTGCGGAGAGCAGACCAAGGCTGCGCGCTCGTGCCACGGCTTGCGTGCGGTTGCGCGCCTGGAGCTTGGAGAGGATATTACTCACATGAAACTTGATGGTCGCGGCTGTCACCACGAGTTGTTCAGCAATCTCCTGGTTCGAAGCTCCTTGCGCCAGCAAACGGAGTACCTCCTGTTCTCGCTCACTTAACGGGTCGAGCAACAGATACGCTTGCTCGTGTGGAAGGCGTGGACTCGATGTACTTGTATGGAGCTCAGGATGCGGCTTCTCCTTGCGGAAAGATAAAGAGGAGAACGAGGCAAGCACCGTATCGAGGTACGGAGTTGGTCCCTGCTTCTGTTCCTGTGCTCGGAGTGAGGAGAGCAGCGTCTCCATGGGAGTGCCTTCGTCAAGAAAGGAGCGGATGTAGCCTTCTGGTTCGGCCAGACGCACGGCCGAAGCCAGGGCGGAGAGAGCCTCGTGTTCTTGCTGGTTCACCTGATAGGCCAGCGCTTGTAACAGCCGAGCCTCGATCACCTGGCTCCAACGCTGCTGCGCTGTGGCTCGCTCCAACACGCGCTCTAGCCGTGTGAGGGCCTCTGCCGACTGCTCCTGGAGCAGACAGGCACGAACCAGGGCGACCTCCTCCCGCTCAGAGGCGAGGGGAGCGCGGGTGCGCTCCCTGTGATTCAGGCCCATCGCCCAGTGAACGGCCCGTTCTCCCTTCCCACCTGCGACCCACAGTCGTACCTGTTCTACAGAGGCGAGGGTGGCCTGCTGATAGGGATTCTGTGCGAGCAAGGGGAGTTGGAGCATCTCCTGAAGCGTTGCCTGGGCCGCTTCCAGTTCACCCTGGGACAGATAGGTGCGCACCAGCGCCTGGTAGCCTCTGCCGAGATAGACGATATTGTAGCCTCCCTGTTCAGCCAGGTGCAGTCCTCGCAGGGCGAACTCGAGCGCCTCGTCGAGGCGATTCCACTCGCGTAAGAGGTCCGCCTGGTAGGCATACGCCAACCCCACGGCCACAAATGGCACATTCTCCGGTCCCCTCCCGAGGGCAATCGCATCCTGGTAGGTCTGCCACGCTGCGTGTAGCTGCCCTTGCAGGTGCAAGAGGGAGGCCGTCATGCACAGAAAGCTGACCGCGGCTCCCACATTGTCCGCTGCTTGCATCAGCGTACTCATGGCGAAGGCATGCTGGACAGCCGTGCTGGCATCTCCTTCAGCCAGAGCGGCCAGCGCCTGGGCGCTGGCGATACTGGCTCGTTCATAAACATCTTGGTCGGTGACATGCGAAAAGGCCTGCTGGCTTAGGGAACGTGCGGCCTGGCTTTCCCCATAATGGCCTGCAACCACAGCCCGGTACGACAGCAGTCTCCCGAGGAATGCTTGCCGTTCGTGTTCTGACAGACCAGAGCAGCTCGTGGTTCCGGCACTCCCGTCATGCTGAGTGAACTGCACCGTTCCTGCATCAGTCAACGCACCCTCAGCAGCATCGAGCCAGGTGAGTGCCTCTTGGAATTGGGTGGCCAGGAACAGCGAGCGTGCATAGTACAAGCAGAGATGAGGACGTTGGCCCACCACGGCTGCCGGAATCTGGCGGAGCCAGGAGAGCGCCGTGGGCGATCCACTCGTACCCAATATAAGCACCTGGGTAGCCACCTCGATCAGGTCCGCCGCACGCGGCCAGTCCTGCGCCTGTAAGGCATGCTCGACCGCCTCGCGCACAGAACCATGTCCAGCATACCAGTCGCAGGCTCGCCGATGCAAATCGTGGAGCGCTTGTTTCTCTTCTCGCTGTTCCAGCCGGGCGCGCAATGCCTCCGCAAAGAGCGCATGGTAGCGATACCAGCGCCGCTCTCCATCCAGGGGCACCAGAAAGACATTCGCTCGCTCCAACGTCTCCAGGGTCTGCTGGCTGCCCGCCTGACTCATAACGGCGTCGCACAACGAGGAGGTCAGCTGCGCGAGAATGGAGGTCCGGAGCAGAAACGCCTGGATCTCCGCGGTTTGCTGCTGAAGCACTTCCTCGGTCAAGTAATCCAGGATATAGCGCTCTTTGCCGCTCATCTGCGCGAGCAAGGCTTGCGGCGTGACATGCTCGCGCAGGGAGAGACCCACTAACTGCAACCCCATCGGCCACCCCTCCGTTCGCGCCGCCACCTGCTCCAGCACGTTCGGTTCCAGGTGGATGCCCATCACCTCGCGCAGAAAGGCGTGTGTCTCCTCAGGGGTATAGCGCAAGCTGTCGGTACGGACCTCGAACACCTGATCATGCCCGCGCAGCCGGGACAACTTCAAGGGAGGATCGACGCGGGTGATGAGCACCAGGTGGACCTGGGGCGGCAGGCGCTCGATGAAAGACGTGAGGGAGGTATGGAGAGCTGGTTCAGTGATCACATGATAGTCATCTAAGACGAGCAGCTGCGGCTCGCTGTGCTCCACCCACGTGTTCAGCAATGCAGTGAGCAAGTATGGCAGAGAGAAGTGTTGTCTGCGCAAAGCAGTTAACAAAGGTTGATACCTTCCGGGCTGGCAGCGCTCGAGGGCGGTGAGCACATAGCTCCAGAACTGCACCGGGTCATTGTCCCCCTCATCGAGAGAGACCCAGGCGACCTGGGGACTCTCCGCTGGTTTGGACTGCACCCAGGCCGCGACCAGCGTCGACTTGCCAAAGCCGGCGGGGGCAGAGACAAGGATGAGAGGACGCGACAGCCCCTCATCCAGCAGCGCAAAGGGACGAGCGCGAGAGATCAAGGCATGAGAGGACGCAGGCACAAAGAATTTGGTCGTGAGCAATTGGTCCTGGAACCGCTTCGATTCATCCATAGAGACTTCTCCTGTTGTATTCACTCAACCGCTTCTGCTCTCCCCCCGATGAACCACTGTAAACGTCAAGGGAATAGTCGTGCTTCCTCAAGAAGAGACCCGGCCTGATGTCCCTGGTCCCAGCAATGGGGAGTCATCACTGTTTCAACAAACGAACGGTTTTGAGACAGCTCAACCTCGCCTGATCGACATCTGGTTCGAGATCCTCGGTCAGTTCATCCCAATGACGAGATTTTCGCGTGCTGTCTCAACTACTTCGGCAGTCACCACCTGAAGCTGGTTCGCGACTAAAATATGCTCGACCTGCATCATGAGACGCTCGATCAGGCGAATATTGCCTCTCGTGATGCGAAGAAGAGCTGCCACCGCCTCCCGATCCGTAAAATCCTCTGAGTGTACTTTGACCCGATGGCTCCAGCGCTGCTCAAGAAAAAAGCGCGTCTCCTCCTCGGCTAAAGGGTGAATCTGATGAGCAAAACCGATGCGCGAATAGAGTTGAGGAGCACGCGCCAGACGCTTCTCCAGTCCGGGCATACCCAGCAAGATCAAGCCAAACTGCCCACGGTCGTAGAGGTCGCGTATTTGCTCAAGTCCTACATCTTTGAGGCGATTGGCTTCATCGACAATCAGCAGCTCAACGAGCTGCGAAAAGCGACGAGTCACCAGAAACTCATCTTTTCCCTGATGACGCTGATTAGCAGCCTCAACTAAGTATGCAAACGAAGCGCACAGGGCCATGATCTCGCGCTCGATGCGCCCCGGAGAAGCCGAAACCGGAGGGGTATAAAACACCGTTCGACAATCTAAGATGGGAGCCTCTCGCAGAGCCAGCGCAGTGGTGAGTGCGGTCGATTCTTGGAAGCTGAGGCGAAAGCCCGCAATACATCGGCTGTAATCATCCTCGATCACTGTCAACCAGGGCTTGGCAGGCTTGCCCGCTTCGTCTACGAGCACAATGTCGAGCGGGGTATGATCGGCCTGCCACATGGCATTGGCATGGGCCGCCTCTCGCCGGTAGAGCAGGTCGAACTCCTCTCGATAGGCTGCGGCTCCCTGGTGGGCGAGGGTCACGAGCGCGGGATCAAGCTTCTTGATGATGGTGTAGACACGGTGATAGCTTGGTGGAGGCCACCCCTGTTCTTTGGCAATAGTGCTGACTTGACGATGGATCGAGGCTGCCGAACGAGGGGGAGTTTGCAAGGCCAATCCCTCAATCAACCGGATTGCTTCCGTTGGCAGGCGGCGAGACTTGCCCTTATCCGAGCGCGCGACGTGGTTTGCCAGTCCGGAGAGGCCCTTCTCTCGATAGCGTTTGATCCACAACTGCACCGTACTCGGGGCGAGCTTTCGGGTACGCGCTACCTGTGCCTGGGAGACGCCTTCTTCCAGGGCGGGACGGATGATGGCAAAACGCTGGAAGGCTTGCGCTCTTTGAGCCTCTGAAAGCGCGGTGAGCGGGATCACGGATGCCGTCATGATGCATCTCTTCCATGAGCTGAAGCCAACAACACCAGCTTCCCTGAGTATACCCGATCACCAGAGGAATTGCAAAGATATCACCAGCTTAATTACAAAATTTACACACCTGTGTTAATTGTTTCCATTCCCATTGCTCAAGGAACAGGACCAGGTCTTCTTTCCAATAGGCTCGACACTGTCCTTTTGTGCCAGCAGGAGAGCGGTACGGGACGTATCCTGGTGAAACAATCTGAAAGCGTTCCACATAGCGGTAGAGCCAATCGAACGTACATCCACACAAACGCGCCAGATCGGGGATAGTGTACCGTTCCTCTGAGAGCGTGAGTGGGAGTGGTAAAGGAGGCCGCGCCGTCTCTGACTGAAAGAGTGGAAGTTGCCATGCCGTTTCTAACCAGTCGAAGAAATCGGTGATGAGTGTGGGCACGTCGTTGCCTTGTACCTTGGGAGTCACGGGGAGAAGTTCGCGGGGAACGGTCCACGGCTGTTGATCCTCCTCATCGCTCCATTGAACGACGATCATTGGAGCCTCCTTTCTCTTCCACTACATAGCCTTTTCGTTCATACCAGCCAAATGGCGAGTGACGAGATACGGACGGAGATGAGACTGAGGTGAGTGCTTCTTGCACACGACGGCAGATGAGTTCGACTTCACGAGGAAGGTCCAACTGTTCGGCGGCCAGATAGTAGCGCTGGGTCGTCTCAGGACTGGCATGGCCCGGTAAGAGAGAAAGCCGCACGAGATCCATTCCTGCCGCAGCTATGAGGGTGGCTCCCGTTGCCCGGAAAATGTGACTATGTAACTTCTCGGCGAGAGACAGCATGAGGCGCTGTTGGGGAGGTGGAGCCATTGGAGCGGCCTCGTGAAAATGAGATTTTAAGGTCAGGATCAGATGTTCGACAGAGTGTTTGGTCAGGGGAACCTCTTCGTGATCGATCTGCCGGAACACGGAATGGAACGACGGGGATGCTACTTTGCACTCCATGACAGCGTCGCGCATTTTGCCCCTCCATACGCAAGGTTCCGAAGCCATTCCACAAAAATTCACCCAGCCACCCACACTCTTACCGTCTGATCATCACTTGCCGACGCAATATATTTCCCGTCAGGCGACCAGGCTACCGCATTCACCTGCTTTCGATGAGTGCGATACGTAAACACCGGATGACCTGTATCAGCCACCCAGATCTGCACAGTACCATCCTTGCCACCCGACACAATATGCTTCCCATCGGGCGACCAAGCCACGGCATGTACCGCACCGCTATGACCTCGATACGTGATCACCTTGCCCTTCGCAAAGACGCCAGCTTTTGTTTCTTCCCATACCTGAACAGTACCATCTTTGCTACCCGAGGCCAGCCATTTGCCATGAGGCGACCACGCCACCGCATCTACACCACCAGTATGACCATGATAGGTAAAAACATGATCGCCGTCAATCGCGTCCCACACCTGCACCGTCTGATCATAGCTAGCTGAGGCAATACGTTTACCATTGGATGACCACGTTATAGATGTGACCGCAGAGGAGTGACCGGCATACGTGTAGGCATGTTTGCCTGTATCGGCATCCCACACCTGCACCGTCTGATCATAGCTCCCTGAAGCGATATACCTGCTACCGGGAGCCCATGCGACCGTATTCACATTTTTACTATGACCGCGATAGGTATATTGCCGACTTCCTGTAATCACATCCCATATCTGCACTGTATTATCCCAGGAACCGGAGGCAAGGCGTTTTCTGTCAGGTGACCACGCCACCGCATGCACCCAGCTCGTATGTCCATGACCAAGCAGAGCCTGCACCGATGTCAGCGCGTTCCATATCTGCATCGTCTGATCATTGCTTCCAGAAGCGATGTATGGGCCACTGGGCGACCAGGTCAAAGCACGCACAGGAGCAGTATGACCCTGGTAGACACACACAGTCGTTCCCATAGGAGGCGGAGTCGGCACGGTAGCATGAGGTAAGACCTCCGATAAGGCAGCCGTACGAAATGTTGCCTCATCTGCTACAATCGGCTTGACCTCAATCGTTGGTCTAACAGTTGAAGCTTGCTGCGCTTGCTCGGATCGACTGGCCTCTTCTAAAGCCTGAGCGAAAGCTTGCACGCTCTCAAAGCGTTTATATGGCTCTTTCTCTAACGCTCGCAGCACAACCTGCTCGACAGCAAGCGCAATCGTTGGCATTTTCTTATGCAGGGGGACAGGTGGCGTCAACATATGTTGCATAGCTGCTTCGATAGCATTGCCATGAAAAGGATAATCACCGCTCAACCATTCATACACCACCACACCCAGAGCATATTGATCGCTAGCCACCGTGGGCTTGCCCCGAAACTGCTCTGGAGCCATATACGTGGCAGTGCCTGCCACATCAGTCTTACCCGATGAGTGTGTACTCTGAATAAGGGTAGCAAGACCAAAATCACTCAGTAACACCTCGTCATGGCGTCCCAGGAGCATATTCTCCGGCTTAATATCTCTATGGATCAATTTTTCAGCATGTGCATACTGCAATGCATCAGCAATTTGCTTCACGTAAGTCACAATAGTGTTGAGCTGCAAGGGCGTCCCTCTAGGATATCGCTGCCGCAACGTGCCATGTGCTCCATAGTTCATCACCAGAAAAGGCACGTCATCCTCCACACCAAAGTCAAGGACGCGCACGATATGCGGATGCTCTAAACGGGCAATCGTACGTGCTTCATCGCGGAACTTCTCTAACTCCTCGCTTGCCAGGTAGGTATACAACACTTTGACGGCTGCCTGCGTATCCAGATAAATATGCTCACCCAGATAAACCTCAGCAAAACCACCACGCCCAAGTAGACGAACAAGGCGATAGTTCCCCAATTGTTGCCCAACGCGGTCAGCCATTTTGTTTCCTACTCGCTGTGCTTCCTCAGCGAAAGTGAGGCATCAGCACTTGACATCCAACAAACTCTCTAAGCTAGATGAATAGACGGTTAATTATCCTCAGGGTGCTGGTTTTGCATTAATTTGGACGGGTATCTTATTGAAGCTTTGTATGTCAATTGGCAATGCTATACGCATATAATAGTAGGCAAAAGCCTGCGCTAGCTTCTCTTTGTATGGAGAGAGGAGGCGTAATCTTTTGCTGTATGATTTTGCCATTTGCTTGATGATACTGTAAGGAACGCTGAAAACTGTACCTAAGTCTACTATTTGTATTTCACTCGGAAAGCTGGGGAGATTGCATTGATTCAGCATGCAGTACTTATGTTGTCTACCTTGTCTAATATATTCCAAATTATTTACTACATTTTTAGGGTTAGAGCTTTTATATAATTCTAAATATTCGCTATACGATACTCTGGGACACATAAGAACATATTCTAATTTCCCATTATCTAAATCGCAAGATTGGCTGACAATAACCACATTGTAATTACGGCTAATACCCTTTGTCTGATATTTCGGGGTGTCGGACATACCAGCTTTGGTCTCAGTGGGAATATAGGTTGGAATAAGTACCTCAAAATCGTCTATAAAATCCCCCTGCTCAAGTTCTTCACTTTCCTCTACAAGAGCATACCATGGATATTCTTGTGACAACGTACTTCCCCTCCTAAATATGATGCCATCTCTAATATAACCCAGCTATTTTACAAGGATTCATCCAGATAGATCTTTGGTGTAACTCTTCCCTCTCTGGTTATCTCAATAGTAACTTCTCTGGATGACCTTGGTGGTATAGCTATATTCTGATTCTGCTCTGTCTCCATAAAAGGCTCAATAACCGAAAGAATGGGATAAATAGCTTCTTTATTGTAGATTGTTAATTGGCGTAATATTTCGGCTAACATTGTAGCAAGCTGTTTGCCGAAGGTTGTCAATATATATTCCTGTTGTGCAGCTATCTCTTTACTATGTCCAGCATGACCAATTGAGATTGTTGATGGAGCCGAGAAATTACTTCTATTTAGGGTAAAAGCCATAGTGGCTCTCATCGGAGGGCTAGGGAGCTGTTGAAATTTCTCGCGGGTTTGAAGATTCTGCATTTTCTTGACCTTTCGTAGTGGCTAGTAACATCTCATTAAATCTATTCCACGCTTCTATGAGATTAGTTACAACCAGTGGCATATTTTCTATACTGAGAACAATTCTTGAAACACATTTTGCTTCAGCAAAGGCTATTTCTTGTAACACTGTCAGTTGCTCCTCTGGTGTACCCGTCAAAATAGGCGTTTGCACTTCAAAAAATAGTAACGTAAATTCAGAACCCTGTTGTTGAACAAGAAGATGCGTCGCATGATCTGTTCTAATGAAATCAGGAATAACCCATTTAATAGGCTTAGACATTTGGGCTATTGTTTCACTTATTTCACGTTGATTCATGCAGTACTCCAATTGATGTAGTGATTGTATCCGTTTGTTTGCCTCTCCTATATTAGCATAGCATCTAGACAAAGGCAAATGTAAGGCACCACAAGATGGGATTCATCATCTTGCATAGAGAAGGCAGCCACAATTAGCATTGCTGATTGCGGTGGAGATGCAGGAGATGGAGCTGAAATGGCAAAGAGAGGCTTGTGAATGGATAAATATGAACGTAGAATAAGGATGATATCTCATAAAGAGTATTTTTGCATGAAGAGCCAGGAGTTACAATGAAACCACGAGTTCTCTTTCTCTGTGCTCGCGCTTCCGCCCGTTCCCTCATGGCGGCCAGCATTCTTACAGAGAAAGCAGCCAATTCATGGGATATCTGGAGCACACCTACGCAAGATGAGCATGGACTTCATTTTGCTGAGTTGGTACTACGTGAGCGAGGTATTCCACTTATAACAGCAGATCACGTCATTCAGCCAACCTTTGATATGCGCTGGGATGAAGGAATCGTGCTCTGCAGCGGCGAGACAGATATTTGACCCATTATTCCTGGTGCCGGTCGGCATCAGCTCTGGTCAATTGAAGATACTCCACCGGGGAATATTCCTGAAGAGGAGCAACTGGCGGTCTATCACCGTATTCGTGATGCCCTCGCGCTGCAAATCAGGATGCACCTGCTGCTCCCTTCTGCCCTCGCTGTGCTTCCTCAGCGAAAGTGAGACCAGTACGTGACACCGGATTTGATATAAAATGGCCTGACCCCCACCAGGGGGTCAGGCCCGAAACCGTTTACCTACCTTCCCGCTAAAAATGCCAGCAAACTATTTGCCGCCGGGCTTGCCACAGCCAGCAATAACTGGGCTACGAAGAAAATCACCAGCAGGGCCGCCGTCGTCAGAGTAATCGAGGAGGCCAGACCGAGAGGTGTTCCCAGATGGTCTTCCTTGAGAGGAGCATCGAAGTACATCGCCTTGACAATACGTCCATAATAGACCAGCGACACGATACTATTGATCAGGGCCACGACCACCAGTATATTGAGCCACACTCCGACAAAGCCCTGACCATGGCTGATTAGAAGCTGTCCCTCTCCCAGCGCGGTGGTAAAGATGAAAACTTTACTCATAAAGCCAGCCATTGGTGGAATACCGGCCAGAGAAAGGAGACAGAGAGCCGTACCCAGGCTTAACAACGGCGCACGCTTCGCCAGCCCTCGGAAATCTTCGATACGCTCGCCACCGGTAGCGTTGGCCAGAGCAATGATGCCGGAGAAAGCTCCCAGGTTTGTCAGCACGTAGACGAAGATGAAGAAGAGTACAGCAGCATTGCCATCGGCCTGATTGCTCGCCAGACTGGCACTGAAACCGACAAGAATGTAGCCAGCCTGAGCAATACTGGAATAGGCCATCATGCGCTTGACATTGGATTGTACAGCGGCGACAAAGTTGCCGAGCGTCATGGTCAGGATGGCAACAATGCCGACGACGGTGATGATCGAAGTAAGGTTGACCTGACCGAGACCACCATCAATGAAGACACGGATGAGAGCCGCGAAACCCGCCGCCTTGGAGCCAACCGAAAAGAAGGCCGTTGCAGGCGTAGGTGAGCCTTCATAGATATCCGGAGCCCACATATGGAAGGGAACCGCCGAGATTTTGAAGCCAAAACCGGCCAGGATCAGCACACCTGCAATCAACTCCATCAGGTTATTCTGGAGCGAGATGACCCCGTTGCCTGTATGAATACCACCCTTAATCAGCGTGGCAATACCCATCAGGTCAGTAGTGCCGGTGAGACCATAAAGCAGCGCAAAGCCATAGAGGAGGATAGCCGACGACATGGCTCCCAATAAGACGTATTTGACGGCAGCTTCTGCGGATTTCTCATTAGCACGAATCAGACCGGCCATCACATAGAGGGGAAAGCTGGTTAGTTCCAGAGAGATGTAGATGGAAATAAGTTCACCGGTACTTGCCATCAGCATCATTCCCGTCGTGGAGAAAAGCATGAGGGTGTAGAACTCACCATCGGCCTTGACGTATTTGCCCACATAGCTATACGAGGCCAGCATCATCACGGCAGCAATGATGAGGAAAGTGATCTTGAAGAAGATGGCGTATTCATCCACCACCAGCATATTGAAGAAAGCGCGATGGGGCTGCGAGAAATCGAGGACGAAGATCTGTGAGATGGCAAAGGCTGCCGGTATGATCAGGCCAACCAGAGCCACCGTCACGGTCACGACGCGACGTTTGACAAACAGGTCTACCGTCATTACAACCAGGGCCAGCAGAGTCAGAGTTAGCTCTGGTGATAGAAGGTAGAGATCAGAGAGCCGAAATGCTTGAGACATAGAATAACCTCCCTTCTATCGTTAGTGAATGCCTAACGCCACGAAGCCATGCATGAGTTGGCCCAGGCTGGGTGTAATCATACTGATCAAGGCCGTTGGATAGATGCCCACAAACAGGATGACCGCCGCCAAAGCAAAGAGCGGAATTGTCTCACGCAAGCTGGCATCCGGCAACCAGTTCCAGCGCGTATTGAACGGCCCATAGAAGACACGTTTGAGCATCCATAGCAGGTAAGCAGCCGTCAAAATCATGGTAAAGACGGAGATGGCGGTGATAACCGTCCAAACCCGGAAGCTGCCGGTGAAAGTTATGTATTCGGCCACGAAACCGGCCAGCCCAGGTAGACCAAGCGAAGCCAGTCCAGCATACGTAAAGAGCGTCGCCAGCATGGGCATCTTCTTCGCCACACCACCAAAGACAGCAATTTCGCGGGTATGAGCATGATCGTAAATCACACCGACACAGAAGAAGAGCATGCCCGTGATGATACCATGACTGAACATCTGAATGGTTGCGCCGGTCAGAGCCGCCATGCGAAAGGCCGCGTCGCCACTCCCAGCAGCAGCAGCTACGCCTAACAGGATGACCCCCATATGGCTGACGCTGGAGTAAGCGATCAGCCTCTTCATATCTGTCTGGACCAGGCAGATACCGGCACCATAGATAATATTGATAACGGCAATCACCGCCAACCAGCCAGCGAACTCATGCACACCTTCCGGAAAGAGGCTCAGACAGACACGAATGAGACCATAAGCACCCATCTTCAGCAGGATACCCGCCAGGATCACGCTCACTTCCGTGGGCGCATCCGTATGGGCATCCGGCAGCCACGTATGGAAGGGGAACATAGGTATCTTGACGGCAAAGGCCACGTAGACCAAAAGAAAGGTGATCAGTTGCAGGCTCATGGTCACGCCGATCAGGGGAATCTGTACAGTGCCGGTGAGAAAATGCTGCGCGAGATACTGCATATCTGCCGTCTGCCCATCGTTGAAGTAGAGGATCAGAATGCCAACCAACATGAAGACGCTACCAAAGAACGTATATAGCAGGAACTTCCACGCCGAGTAGATACGCCCAGGCATGCCATGCTTCATGACATCGGTACCCCAGATACCGATTAAAAGGAACATGGGGGCCAGCTCGACTTCCCAGAAGAGGAAGAAGAGCAGCAGATCCAGGGCCATAAAGACGCCCATCACACCAGCTTCCAGCAGCAACAGCAGGGCCATATACTCTTTGACGCGTACCTTTTCCCAGGCACCAATAACAGCCAGCATAGTAAGTAGTGCGTTGAGAATGACCATGGGCAGGCTCAGGCCATCCACACCCAGGAAGTAGTCGATCTTGAAATTCACTGTCCCTGTCTTGATCTGTAGCCAGCCGGTATGCACAGAGTCCGGCAAATTTTGCAAGTTGCCAAAGTTATAGCCATTGGCGGCGATACGGAAAAAGATAATCATCGACAGCACGAAGGTGATGGCGCTAAAACCCAGTGCCAGCCAGCGTGCAATGCTTGCAGGAGTAACCATCACTACCAGTGCACCGATCACCGGCAGCAGGATAATCCAGGTGAGATCGCTCGTTAATATCACAGTTTTATCCTTATCTTACGTTGAAAGTGATCAGTGCAATGACAACCAACGCCAGCACCGCTACCCCACCAAAGAAACCAATCATGTAGCTCTGTACTCGACCGGTCTCGACATGACGCACATCGCGCCCAATCGTGGTAACCAGGCGAGCTACGCCGTTGACGATGCCATCGACGATGTAGGTATCGAAGGCTTGTTCGACATGTGAGAGACCAAGCACGCCGTAGCGGATGATCAGGTCGTAGAGATCGTCTATATAGTATTTGCGTAGCAGAATACGATGCAGCACACGCAATACTGCGCGGCTCTCTACATACTCATTGATCTTCGCAAATTCGATACGCGCATAGAGCCTGTAAGCCCAGGCAAAGCCAATCAACGAAATCAGCGTACCCAACCACGTCTTCCAGTCAGAGAAGAAGACAGCAACATCAAACGGATGCGCGTTAGCCTGCACATACGTAAAGAAGCCAAACCAGTAACCGGCCACGACCGAGGGAATAGCCAGCAGAATCAGAGGAATAGTGATGGTCAGGGGTGACTCATGTGGCTCACCTTCACCCCGATAGGGGCCACCCCACAAGCCGCCGAAGCTGCCACCCTTGCCACCAAAGGCCAGAATAAAGGCCCGCAGCATATAGAAGGCGGTCAAACCAGCCGTGAGCAAGGTAATGACATACAGGGCATAATCCCCATGATCAAAGGCCAGCCCAATAATGGTTTCTTTGCTATAGAAGCCCGCAAAGAAGGGGAAACCAGCAATGGAAAGCGTGGCAATCAGCCAGGTAATACCGGTAATGGGCATCTTTGGCCCCAGACCACCCATCAGGCGTACATCCTGTACCTCGCGATGCATGGCATGATGCAGGGCATGCAGGACGCTGCCAGCACCGAGGAAGAGCAGAGCCTTGAAGAAAGCGTGTGTGAAGAGGTGGAACATGCCAGGGCCAGGACCATACTCACCGGCTACCCCCAAACCCACAAACATGTAGCCCAGCTGGCTAATGGTCGAGAAGGCCAGCACACGTTTGAAGTCATACTGGACAAGAGCGATGGTGGCGGCGAAAAGGGCCGTGATGCCACCAATCCAGGCCACGACCCCGAAAGCAGCAGGATCAGCGGCGGCAAAGAGTGGAAAGGTACGCGCCACCATATAGACACCTGCCGCAACCATGGTGGCCGCATGGATGAGTGCGCTCACGGGCGTGGGACCTTCCATAGCCGGTGGCAACCAGACATGCAGCGGAACCTGGGCAGATTTACCAATGGCCCCACAGAAGACCAGGATCATTGCCAGAGTCAGCAACCCTTTATCCATATGCGTGACCCGCGTCGTCAGTTCACCGAAATCGAACGTGCCGGTGTTGATGAAGAGGATCATGATGCCAATCATAAAGCCTACGTCACCAACGCGGTTCGCGATAAATGCCTCGACGGCGGCAGAAGCTGGCGAAAGTCGATCTTCGGCAGGTTTGGCCTTCTTGTTGATCCAGAAACCGATCAGCAGATAAGAACTGAGGCCGACCAGTTCCCAACCAACGAAGATGACCAAGAAGTTCTGAGCAAAGACAATGTCCAGCATGGAGAAGGCAAATAGCGAGAGATACGAGAAGAAACGCGCATAACCCGCCGAATTTTCCATGTAGCCCTGTGAATAGAACTGCACCAGCAGGGAAACAGTTGTGACCACTACCATCATTGCAATTGCCAGCCGGTCAATATGGAAGGCAATTACGTAGCTGGCTGCCCCTTGCTGTACCAACCAGTTATAAGAGAGAATAGTGATCCCCGACTCTGGCAATGTCGTGGAAGTAGCCGAGGCAACGAGCAGCACCCATGAGTATATACAGGCCAGGGCCATAATACCGATACCGACATAGGCACTGGCTTTTGCTCCCATCGTGAGCTGCGGCACTTTGGGGTCTTCATCCGGGTCCTCTGCCTCACCGTGTGCTCCTTCTACCGCAGTAGTGTGCGCATCGACATGCTCATCATGTCCACCGGAGGCAGGAGCAACAGCAGTATGAGGACGGCTGAGCATATCCCAGACCCGTGTGCCGAAAATAATCACCGCAAAGGACAAGAGCGGTGCCAGCAGAATCAGCCAGGAATATTGATACAATTCCATAACATCACCATTTCATAATATCAATCTCGCCAACATCGACCGTGCTGCGTTTGCGATAGATGGCAATAATCATTGCCAGAGCGACCGCCGCTTCTGCGGCAGCAACGGTGATGATGAAAATAGCGAAGATCTGTCCGGTCAATAAGGTCTTATACGCCGGAACATTGTTATAATAGGAAAAGGCCACCAGCGTAATGTTGACGGCGTTCAACATGATCTCAATACCCATCAGCACCGCTACGGCATTACGCTTGGAAATTGCTCCGTAGAGGCCAATACAGAAGAGTATGGCTCCCAGAACCAGGAAATGATTTAACGTGAGTCCCATGTCAGTCCTCCCTACCGATCACAATTGCGCCTACAATCGCTACTAGCAGCACCACCGATGCAATTTCAAACGGTAACACATAGCTGTAAGTGGTGGGGCTATAGAGCAGTTGGCCGATGCGTGCCACGTTGTTGATGTCACCAGGCAACTGGCCGACGCCGCCAACATCAACGGAAGTGGCATGAGGACTGACCGTCGCCGCGTAAACGATACCTGCACCTACCAAGGCACTGATGATTAGTGCCACCCACCACTGCTTGTTGTTGGGGTTACTGTTCAACTGAAGGTTGTTAGTGCGCGTCAACATCAGCGCAAACAGAATCAAAATCGTTACCGCACCCGCATAGATGAGAATTTGCACGATAGCGATAAATTCGGCATTGAGTAGCAGGTAGATGCCGGAAGCCATCGCAAACACCACCACCAATGCTAACGCGCTGTGAACGATATTGCGCTGCGTGACGACCAGCAAGGCTGATCCCACTAGCAAGATAGCAGTGATCCAGAAAATGAGAGTTGCTAAATCCATAGAAAATATTACCTCCGGGCGATAATTCGGATCGTAGTTTTGATCTCGTGTGAGAAGAACGTCAGTACCCCTCTTGAGTACCTCTTCTAAGGATAAACGTCCCAACCTTGCCCTTCTTTTAGCATGTATACCTTCTCAATTGTATTGTATCATGCAAGGTAGCAAGAAATCACATATCGCCTTTTAAGATTCTAGCAAAACCGCTCAGGGTTAACAAGCCCAGAGCTAAAGAGGGATATGACATGTAGGGGCAACCCCCAGAGGCGTGAACTTCAGCCTGTCATCCTGAGCGCAGCGAAGGAACTCTCGCTGGGCCCAGCGGAGATCCAAAGCTCGCGCTCAGGATGACAGCCGTGCTGAAGTGAACGCCTATGGGGGCGACCCATACTCATCAAGTCATAGGCAAAGTAGCCGCCACATCGAAATATCGAACCCAATGTATGCCTCGTTCGTAACATATGTTATAATTCAGTGGCATCTACTATTTTATAAAGGCCATGAGCTTATGAATATGACACAAACTACAATGGATGTAAGCCCTTCTGGAGATCCTCATTGCCCCGCGTGTAAGGCAGTACTGCCGCGTCAGGCCACCTTTTGTGCTTCTTGTGGTGAACGCATTACCAAAAAAAATGTTACCTCACTTGTATACACTGATACCGATATCACCAGTCGCTACCGTATTACCTCTCTTGTGCGTCGCCGCCCTTATGTTAGTCTCTACTTTGCCATCGATTCTCAACATCAACGGCCTGTAGTCATTCGCGAGATCAATCTCCGTAGCCTGCAAGACGACGCACGTCTCACAGCTAGTCAAATTGTGCAGCACGAGTATGATCTGTTACGCCGCGAACACATTCCCTCCGTGCTACCCGTCATTGATCTGCTGCACTCGCAAGGACAGTTCTATGTCGTAGCATGCTGGCCTACCAAACCTGACAAAACAACCAGGACACTTCAACTGCATACCCTGCAAGATATTCTTCAGAGCGGCATTGGTTTGCCTAAAACGCAGATGGCTCTCACCTGGCTTGAGCAACTTTGTGGCACGCTAGACAATTTACATCGCCATCAGATCGTACTCGGTGATCTTGATCCACAGGCACTTATTCTCAATGGTGATACATATGACAGCGAACTTGTACTGATGGCATCCTGGCTTCCGTCGGCCATTCGTGACCTACTCCCACCAACCTCGTCCACTAACAACACAACCAATTTTAGCGCACCCGAGGCCTTGCCAGGTACACCAGAGCCACGCTCCGATGTCTACAGTCTCGGTGCCATTCTTTATCTTTTGCTCACCGGTATTGCTCCCGATGAGCCCAATACGCGCACGCAGCGACGTCTGCGTTCACCAAACGAACTCAATTTCCGCATCACCCATGCTCTCGATGAGTTTGTAATGCAGGCTCTTGCTCTGGAACCAGCAGATCGTTTCCAGAGTCTACGAGAGATGGGCGAAGCACTTTCTTGTGTACGCACTGGCATCAAACGACGTGCCGTCCCTGCTTCTTTACCAACTATTGTCGAAGCTACCACATCCCCAATGCCAACCGATGAGTCGGCAGGCACGAAAGCACAGAACCGTACTATTGATGAAATAGCTGATATCAAAACGATTCTGATTACGCCCTTGCCCTCTACAAGCCTTCAGGCATGGCAGGAATCAAAGATACCCACCACTGATCCACAGTCTGAGGCACAAGACGCTTGGCTTCAAGCACCAGATGCCGTGGAGGATGAACTACTGCCGCCGTCTCCACAGACAATAGGACAAAACGCTCGTGACCTGGACACGCCTGTACCAACGTCGCCAATACAAACTGAGGCCGAACACACGAAAAATTCGCTTGCCAACTCGTTTAAGAAACGTATTACCGGTATACTCCCTGCTCTTCCACACTCTCAGTTACCTAAGCCTCCAGTACAGACACCAACGAAACCGACATCTGTCGTATCGGTGCCACCAGGAGCCCCATCGATTACTACCGAGACCGAAACCGAGACTGGAGCTGAGGCTGAAACGGCCTCAGCAAAAGAGCAATCCTTGCTCAAACAACTGCAACGGCTCATTCTAGGTGAGCAAAAACCAGTCACCACAGCAGCTGCGATTATCGAAACACCTTTGCGTATACAGCCCAACCAGTCCTATACCATCCGTATTCAGCTGATGGGCCGTGACCAACCGCGCTATCCTCACCCGGTTGAAGCTCACAAAGGCGCACGAGTCGGCGGCTTGAGCTCATTGATCGAAGGAGAAACGGTTTACATCGAGGTACGCTCCGCTCTTTATCAAAGCTATGCCTACATCGTGCAGCAAGCCGCTGTTTCACTGCCGGGCCAGGGCTATGCCGCTGAAGTGACTATTCCCATGCAGCCGCTCTCCAGTGGCCCCAACGGTCGACGTGATCGCCTCTACATCTTCTTCATGGATGCTAAGCGTCGCCCCCTCTACGAAAAACCCTTCGTCGTCGAACTTTTTATCTCACATCTCGTCCAACCAGGACGTGAAGGGCATAATGTACTGACTATTCCCTTGTAGTTTTATATAAGAAAATTATGCAGCGAACACCGACTAGTCGGTGTTCGCTGCATAATTTTCTGTTTATTTACGCTCCAAATATAAAAACCGTCCCACCCATCATTCCATAGAGCAAAATGAGCAACACCCCTTCCAGCCAGACCAGTTCACCATCCTTGGTAATCTCACTAAAAAGGTACGTGGCAAGCCCTAGTACCGCTAACTCAATAATACTAAACACCAGGTCTAAACGTTGGGGCATGAACAGACTCACCAGCACAAGAATGGGAGCGATGAGCAGTGCGATCTGAATAGAAGACCCTGCCGAGGCGGCCAATACCATCCCGATACGCTTATCCAGAGCCATCGTAATGGTATTAAAATATTCCGGTAGGCCACCAACCAGAGGGATAAAGATCAGACCCACAAAGGCGGGATTCCAGCCCAGTACCTTCGTTACCGGCTCAATCGCACCAACCAGAATATCAGATAGCCATGCCACAGCTGCCGTAACCACCGCCAGCGTCACTAAAGATAGCCAGGGAAAGGATGACTTGCCATGTTGGGCATGTGATTGGGTACCGTTCTGTGTGCCCGTTGGAGATACCTCTGCATTGTGGTCTTGCTGCTTTCCCTGTTTCTGTGCATTGTTTGCTGCTCGGGCACTATCAGCCTTCCCTTCACCATGCTCTTGCTTCTTGACCTCTTGTGCCACCGCTTGTTTCCCCTGTGCCTGTTGACCAGCACCTTGCTCACTCTCATGGCGAGCTATTGTCTCTACCGTCTGATCGATCTGGCGCAAGACACCGCTTTTCCCCGGCTCATTACTTGCAGCAACATGATGACGATAGGAGAGCAGACGTGCAATGGCGGTGGCAGAGCGGGCACCTAACACCGGATCAAGCTCATCCTCAACATTTTTATCCCCTATGCGGAACACGCTAAAAAGAATTGAGGCCAGATAACCAAGCAAAAGCACAACAGCAATAAAGTCTGAAAGCAGCACGCCACGTTGAGCAATTTGGGTCTGATGTGCCCGTACTGCAAGCAACTCAGCCACGGTTGGTAACACCAACCCACCGATCGAAAGTGCCAGTAATGAGCTATACTGTGTCACATGCTGTGTCTCGAAGCGTAAACGTCCGTGCTTGAACCCCCCCACGCATACAGCCACACCTAATACCAGCAAGGCATTGCCCAGAACAGAGCCAATGATCGAGGCACGTACCACATCCACCAGCCCTTCAGTAAGTGCGAAAATACCAATGATCAGTTCGGTCGCATTGCCAAAAGTAGCAAACAACAGACCTCCAATACGTTCTCCAGTATGCTCTGCAATCTGCTCAACCGATTGGCCAATCAATGCTGCTAAAGGTAATATACCCAGACTGGCCACGACAAAAATGATCAGAGGCGAGATGGGTAGAAAGTTCAGTATAGGAGCCAGAACCGAAAAAATCAGTAAGGCATATAACCAGCGTGGCATGGCATTTTCTCCGTTTGATGAATGAGCAACGAGTATGGCCCATATTGTTGCCTCATGGCCGCAAAATCACTACTATACACGTAGACACGCACTATGCGTAGCAACCGTAGTATATAAGTTCGGTGAAGACTCTGCATCCGTAATACTAACGAATTATAATTCCTCTTCTTGCGAAGCATGATGACCGCAAGGGTCATCACTACTATACACGGCGGCTTCACAGGCCGAGATAGTCGTATATAGTAGTGATGACCCTTGCGGTCATCATGGGGGAAGGGGCAGTCATCATGTTCACTGAACCGCATCCATACATTGTCAGAGCATAGACAATATAAGTTATACTAGTAGAGATACAACCCACCCATTCTCAAGATACATTAAAGAGTATCGCTTATGCAACGAACATTTTTAGATAAATTGCATGTCAACGGCGCCTTCTATCTCATAGGAGCTTTGCTCTTATTCGTCGGTGTGCCACTCTATCAAGCACTCATCCTGCTTCCTGAAGGATATGAAAACGCACTCACCGCGCTGAGTAACGCCTCTTTTTCAGCTTATTTACTCTGGCTGAACAGCCATCTGATCCAGTTCCTGGGATACCGCATCCTGCTTGTCCTGGCTTTTGCCGTCCTGATCAGCTTTGCTTTCACCCTCTTCCGTATTATTGTGGCACAGGAAATCTTAGGAAGCGAAGAGGAGGCACAGCAAGAGCCAACAGAGGAGCAGAATACTGGCGAGGCAAGGCCGACAGATGGTATGCCCTCGTATGCATGGCGTGGCAAGGGCATTGCCGTCATTGCCGCATGGGCGGGTCTAGTGAGCATGTTGTTCTACACATTCGGCACAGCAGCCAGCACCATCTATCTCGCCTTTGTGAGTAGCAATGTAACGCCTCCGGCCAATTTCCTTCTCATCACCAACATTCTCAACATTCTGCCCAACACTGTTGGCGGTGGATTACTTGCCCTCAGTTGCCTGTTCTTTGGAGTTATTATTGCCCGAAGAGGTCTCCGGCTTTGGCCACGCATATGGGTAGCTTTCGGGTATAGTGCCCTGCCTGTGGCCGCGCTACTCAGTGGCAGTGCCGTCGGTGTCGCCACCGCACCCACAACGGGTCAGGCAGTCCTAACGACTCCGGCTACTCTCCTCTTTGCCTTGTGGATCCTCTGGTTCGGCATTATGCTGGTACGTCTGAAACCAGAGCCATAATCATCTCAAATGAAGCCACAGCACACACTCGCTATATTACTCCATATCATGGCCTCAATGCGATCTCAATTCCAGGTTGGGCCGGGAGTCGAGGATAGAGCTTCGTAGCCACGCTTCCAGCATCGAATAGCTTCCTCAGTCTGCCCTAAGTCTTCCAGTGCATTTCCCCAGTGACGATATAACTTTGCCTTACCATCATCATCATGGGTCAAAGCAAAGTTCTCCCCGGATCGCTTAAACCATCCCACCGCTTCCTCTAACAGGTGCTGTTTTTGGGCACCTTCCTTCCCTTCTGCCTCCTTCTGTGCCACCTGACCAAAGGTGAGATATGTCCAGCCACAGATTCCTGCATCATCTACTCTATCAATCACCTCCAAAGCACGTTGGCAACAACGTCTTGCATCTTCAAAACGCTCCTCTGCTAGACGCACTTGTGCCAGGGCAGCATTATTGATCATCACCATTTTGGGAGTATTATAATTTACAGCGAGGGCCAGGGAGTCAGTAAAATGATCGGACGCAATGCGAAAATTACCAAGCTGCTTGGCAATATGACCTAACTCATTGTGCATACGCCCCTCCAAGACATGCATGGCATTCCTCTCATATATGTAGAGGGCTTTTTCACCGAAATGTAATGCCTCTCCTAGATTGCCAGAGCGACGATACGCCTGGCACAAACCATAGTAAATATTTGCCAACTCTTTCTCATCTTCAAGCGCTTCCCCTAAACGTCTCGCTTCCTCATACCAATTGATGGCTGCTTTGAAGTTCCCATGCATAAGGTAAGCTGTCCCTATACCATACAGACATACAACTTGCTCACGAGAACGACTGATCTTTGGATGGTTCAATAACTTGAAGCATTTGTTATAGTGGCGTATTGCCTCTTCATAGCAGTGCAACTGAAGAGCAGCCTTACCTAGTTTAAAATAACAAAGGGCGCGTCGCTCACGATCAATTGCATCCTCGTGCTCAATGCCCTCTTCTGCTTCAGATATCTTCACCACTTGAGTCAGTATATTCTGGGCATCCCTCCAACTCCTATTTAAGGTATGACACCAGCCGATTAAATAGTCTATCTCATTTTGTTCATTCGGGTCGTTGCTACCTATCCCCTCAAGTAGTATCAAGGCAAGCTGGTGCTGGCCTTCTTCAATCTGTAAGCGAGCTCGTAGAAGTAATGGTTTAATGTTCTGCTGTTCTGACATGAGCACAACCCCCCTTTGTAACTAAGGATAAAAATATGCATCTAATTATAGCATAGTTTATGCTCAGGATATAGCCTTTTTCTAGAACTGCAGAGGGTGATCATATGAAAGAGGTTGTTCAGCACAAAAAGACGGGATATCTTGCTTCCCCACCACCGCGCCCACAGAGTGGCAAGGAGACTCCCGTTATCTATAGTATAATCCAAACTACTACCTCTACACAAGGCAACATAGTACATTGGGTGTAGGGTAGAACTTCGCATGCAGTGAACTGATTATCACCAGAAAGGAGGACAAGCCATGGCCAATAAGGCTCATCCTATCGGCCATAGCTTGTCCTCCCCTAGCCCAGAAGTACCAGAGCTATTCACTTACGCTTCTTCTACGGTTGGTCCTTCAGTTTGAGGAGAAGAAGCAGCTGAAGCTTGCTCTGACGACGAACCAGTTGCGTAAATCATATCCGTCAAATCTTTACGAGTGCGTTCAATGATGCCGCGCAGGCGTGCCAGTTGCTGCGCATCCTCAAAGGACATACGACCCGCTATCGTCAGCAAACGCACAACTTCCATTGTTTCTGTTCTCAGAGCTTGCAATTCCGGTGAGAAATGCGGCCTGCCACGTCGCCTCATCCAGGGGGGACCACTAAACTCCTCTTCCGGCTGCCGACGCTCGTTCAGAAGTGCGCGTCCAGCATCAGTGATACTATAAACCTTCTTTCCCTCAGTATCACGCACACTCACAAAGCCACGGTCCTCCAACATCTGCAAGGTCGGATAGATCGAGCCAGGACTGGGGGTATAAAAACCACCCGACTTCTCTTCCAACGCCTTCATCATTTCATAGCCATACATAGGTCGCTCCTGCAATAATTGCAGTAAGGCAAACTTCATGTCACCGCGCCCAAAAAAGCGCGGCCCTTCACCACCAGACCCAAAGGGACCCCGACCTCCAAATGGCCCGCGTCCGCGATGCAGGAAGAAACGCGGCCCAGGCCCACCAAATGGGCCATGATGACCATGACGCATCTCTGGCCCGCCAGGCCCGCGCCATTCTTCCGAGCTATGTAACCAGGGTGGCGTCCAGCCGCCCTCTCCCGCGCCTTGATAATCATACGCAAAGCGTTTACCAAACATATCCTTCTATTCCTTTCTTGTTACCGTTAACGATATATCGTGTTCTACTGATAATAATAACGATATATCGTATTCTTGTCAAGGGTTTTAGCCAGCAATTTTCTGTAGAGATAAAAATTACCATCCTCCGTCTGATTACGTAATCACTTTGCTTGCATAGAAGGTTGCCAGATGATAGACTATCAATGGCCCAGTAGACATAAGGCAGCACCAGGATAGGGAGAATCCCTCTTACCCGTACTAGTGGGGCCTCCAACCTATTTTGCTTCAGGAGCAGCACAAGGGCCCTTCAAATAGTAAGTTAATTAACAGGAAGAGGATAGCATATTGTGAGCGACGCCCCTGGAATCAACCGTAGGAGAAGTACTATGCCAGAAACCCACCATACAGAAGACCGCTTTGCTGGACGCCGTATTGTAACCATTGGTGGAGGCTCTGGAACATTTTCTTTTCTTTCACACTTGAAAAAATATACCTTGAATATTAGTGCCATTGTCACTATGTCCGATAGTGGGGGTAGCTCACGCCTACTTATGGATGAGTACCGTCGACAGCTTCCCCTCGGTGATTTACGTCAATCCCTGGTAGCCCTGGCTCGTAATGGTGCCCTATGGCGTGAAGTCTTTATGCATCGCTTTGAACCATCAACAGAAACCAATGAATTTCACCAGGGGATTGGTGGTCATAGTCTGGGCAACTTGATCTTGAAAGGGCTACAGGACATCAATCATGGCGATCTTTTACTTGCGCTGGAAGACGCCCAGGAACTGCTCAATACCGCCGGACGGGTCATACCAGTTACCTTGGCACAAACTTCCATCTGTGCCGATTTAGAAGATGGTTCCACTCTTTGTGGCGAAACTAATATCGATACTCGTGGCCACGATAATCCTCACGACCTTTCACCTATTAACCAACTGCGTCTCCTACCACCCGACGCACCTGGTTGTACACTGGCCATTCGTGCCATCCGTCGGGCTGACACCATCATCATCGGGCCTGGGGATCTCTATACCAGTCTCCTACCTAATTTACTTGTCCCCGATATTGCCAAAGCAGTGCGGGAATCTGATGCCGAGAAAGTCTACGTCTGTAATTTAATGACGAAACACGGGGAAACCGACAACTATAAAGCCTCCGATTTTGTCAACGAGATTCATCGCTATTTGGGTGGACGCGTAGACCGTATCATTGTTAATAACGGTTCCTTCCTACCCGATCTACTGAAAACCTATGTTCAGGAGCGGAGCGTACCCGTTGAGGCAGATCGTGCGCGTTTAGCTCGTCTTGTCCCAAGGGTCGTCATTGCACCACTCAATCTGGAAGGAGACACGCTGGCTCGTCACGATCCTGAACGCCTGCTTCAGGCTATCCTCTCGAACGGAGACTTCTCATAAACACACAAAGATACAACAGGGCCGAAACCTTTCAATGGATAGTCGTTCACCAAGGTCCCTACCCTGTTGTATCTTTGCACTAATGCAAGCTACGGGCCAGACTCTCAAATTCCTCACGGGGAAAGGCTCGCATTGTTTGTGTCCGTATACTTCCCTGAGCGATGGTACCCAGAATCAGACGAGCCGCGGTTTGATCATCAGGAGCCTCTGTAATTACAACATAATCATATTGGCCCATCACTAAGTAAAATCCTACCAATTGTCCGCCTATCTCTCGCGCCGCGGCGTCAAACGCCTGTAAGCGTTCAGGAGCATTTTTTACTTCCTTAATCCCTTGTTCCGTAAGATTGACCAGACTAATGTAGGTTGGCATGCATGTCCTCCCATTCGCTAGTAAAATACAATAAGACGGAATATACTCGAAATCTACCACTGCTATTGTACACGTGATAACTCTATGACACAAGCACAACAACAGACAGAGGATACAATTCCCTGCGTCTGCCCCCCTACTACACATGATCTATGCAAGACGCTCAAATCGATCCTCTCTATTCAGGAGACGTTTCTCAGGCTCGTTTATAAAATATCCATCTCTCACTAAAACCAGCGAGAACCGCCAGTACAGATAGTGCTGCCTGCTGTTCCTGGCTACTGCCACCTGTATGGACAAAGCCACTCTGGAACAAAAGATACATCAGCATAGCCAGAACGATGCCAACATACGGGCGTGCAAACCACGTTATCAGCACAAAATTGGGCAACGAGGTTGAACGTAGCCGCCCTAGCGCAACTATAGCACTGAGACATCCACCAAGTAAGCCGTAGACGGACACCCACCACGGTACCTCTACTACAGTAAAATTAGTTGGCCATACATCGCGGCCAACCCCAACCCCCTGGAGTATGGCCAGCACAAATACCACCGTCAGCATTAGTACCAAGTACAGAGCAAAGATCACCAACCCACTATTACGCGGCTGCAACGACTCTTTTATTTCCTCTTGTCTGAGTTCCGCTGGATGTTTTACAGATGGCAGCATGGGCAGAGGCTCAGTATGCTGCTCAATCGCCTGTTTAGGCAAGTCAGATACTCCTGCCTCTGTAGAAGTTGTCAAGGTTATCAAGGTATGAATATAGTCCTCCGGGAATTGTTGTTGGCTGGCGATTGCGAGCAGATGTTGAGCATAAGCAACATCAACCCTTTGCTTATGGCGAGGCAAAAGATGAAACATATTACGAGCGGTGGCCGAAGCTATATACGTCATGCATGTCACATCGCGGGCTCGCAGTACTTCATGGACCACTACCTCTACACGCTCAAAAAGGCCATGAGGAGGAACAGCTGCGTGAACCATATCGAGTACCGCAGGTTGAGCATCACGGCTTTCAACGAAGCGACGTGGCACCCGGTACAACACTCCCCATACTTCCGCCTCTTGCATAGGTACAATCGTGGCTACTGTATTGCTGGTCGTTGAAGCGAGTGCATCAAAGGTCAATCCATACCCCTTGAGAACGGCTGACCCATACGGCAAAGCCAAGCCTTTCAGCCGTTCTGCACCATTCAGAACAGCACTATCCATCTCTAAAGCATACTCAAATAGCCAGAGAAATTCCGACCCTGCCTCGCCAGCAGCCATTTGACCAGCAAGCGGCAGAGGGGTCATCTGCGCTGGCTCCGCCGTCTCCTCCTCATATGCCTCTGGTACCGGAGGAGCAGATGGAGCCTTCGTTGGAAAAACTGCCATTGTCTCAGGCTCATCCCCCTGTTTGCCATAAGACGCCAGAAGCCCTAACGATTGTGGCCGAGGTGAACTGTGCCGCACAATCGGCACTCCTGGCACGACATATTCTTCGCTATCTCCCGCTATCTGCCCTGCTGTTCCTTGCGGTACAGATACCTGCTGCTCATCTCCATATGCACTGTTCACTACATCTCCTCCACATGTCTATAAGCACAGCCCTTTCTTCATTCAGGATACCGAGATTCGCTCATTTTCCCAAATCAATAGGACACCTGGGGGACGGATTTGAGCATTTCGCTGTTTCTCACACCATGGGGATATGCTCTACACGGATTGGTTTATGCTCCTCCTTTTGCAGGCGCAGATGCATGAGGTGTTGCATAGACTCTCCTATGCGCCGCACACCTTCCTCGATGTGGTGCTCTTCAGGATAGGCAAAGCTCAAACGAAACTGTTGTTGTCCGCCACCATCCACGTGAAACGGCTCTCCGATCACAAACGCTACGCCTCTACCAGCAGCTTCGCGCAGCAACGCGCGTGAACGCATATCAGTTGGTAACCTGCACCAAGCATGGAAGCCGCCACCGGGCGCATTGACCCGCACTTCTTCGGGCCAATACCTGTTAATCGCTTGCAGCATCACATTACGTTTGTGTTGATAGCGTTGACGAAGCATGAGCAAGTGCTTATCGAGCAAGTCGCGTTGTAGTATTTCGGACACTGTCCATTGTCCAAGCGCAGTCGTATTCAGATCAAAGACCTGTTTATGCAATGATAAACGCTCAATAATAGGCGCGGGAGCAGCTAACCATGCCACGCGTAGCCCTGGCGCAAGTATCTTGGAAAATGTGCCCAGATACAACACCTGCTCATGAGTATCCATAGCTTTGAGCGGTGCCGGTTGTTTCTTCTCATCATAATAGAGCTCTCCGTAGGGATCGTCCTCCAGCACCGGCGTTTGATATCGCTTTGCCAGATGTAGTAATCTACGGCGACGTTCCGCGGACATGACAACACCGGTTGGATTTTGAAAGGTTGGCAGCGTATAAATCAGGCTCGGTCGATGACGCACTAAGATTGACTCCAGCAAGTCTATGCGCATACCTTCGCTATCGGTAGGAACTCCTAGCACTCGCGCACCCAACGCTCGGAACGTCTGGATCGCTCCCAAATACGTGGGAACCTCAACCACAACTTCGTCACCTGGATTGAGCAAAAAACGGCCTACCAGCCCTATACCTTGTGTTGAGCCTGAGAGGATCAGGATGTGCTGTGCATCTACTGCTACTCCACGTTTCCGCATATGGGCCGCTATCCCCTGACGCAGGCTATGTAACCCTTCAACCGGAGAATAGCCCAGGGCACTCTGTCGCGCACTCACCAGTCTCTCGCTAAAAATGTTGCTGATCATCTCAGCAGGCAACAGATCAGGCGCAGGGGTACCTGCTGCCAGGGAGATGATATCGCGACGCTCTCCCATACTCGCCAGTTCGCTCAACAGACCAGCATCCGGGCCGAGTAGCTCGCGTTCGCCAGCCGGGAGTCCAAACAGCCAGGAAGGCTCATCGGCCACAAAATCGTCGTCTCCATAACTGAAATGATTCTGGCGTACCAGTGTTCCCCTACCCACATGACCTTCTAACAACCCCTCGCTCGCCAACTGATTGTAGGCATTCATGACAGTCGTTCTATTGACGCCCAATTCTTTTGCCAGTGCTCGTTCCGTAGGTAAACGCGTCCCCTCCGGTAATTGTCCCGCAAGAATAGCCTCACGCAACTTAGCACAAATTTGCTGGTATAATGGAGTACTCTGTGATCTATCAAGTTGAATAAGTGAACAAATGGATGCCGTAAATAACGGTAACGGCTGATGTTGTATTGGCTGTTGTCGCATCTCTACCTCCTGATTGGCTCATACCAATATAGTGTAAACCCTCCATATGAGGAAACACAAGGGCCAATTGGCGGGCAGTTTGATAAGCCAATTTTATCTGGGATACTCATAACTATGGAAAACCTTGAACAACGTCTGGCTATGATTCGCAACGATCGCGAACATGGTTCGCGCTGGCTTGTACGCGAAACAATCAAACTCCTTTATGATCTGGCAAATGATACAAGCATTTCGCCCAATGAGACAATGCAGCGTTTACAGATCGCTGCTCAGCAACTTATACACGCACGTCCAGCTATGGCTGCATTGGCCGGTGCAGTCAACCGTATCCTTAACGTATCCGATGATCCATCTGCTATCGCTCAAGCTGCACAGCATCTGCTCGACGAATACACCCACGCCACCGAACATATCGCGACCTTTGCACGTCCTCTTCTGAGAAGCACACTCATGACCCACAGTCTCTCAGGCACGGTTCTAGACGTGCTAATTGCGTGTAGTTCACAGATTGAGCGAGTCATTGCCCTGGAAGGTCGCCCACGTTACGAAGGGCGCGAGACGGCGCGTCTGCTGACCAAACAAGGCATAGCCGTCACCTTGATTACCGATGCCGAGGCAGACATTTTTCTCCCTCAATGCCACGCCGTCATCACCGGAGCCGATACCATCTTCGCCAACGGCGACATCCTCAACAAAGCCGGAACTGCCCTCATCGCCTGGGCTGCCTTTGGCCATCACATCCCCTTCTACGTCCTATGTGAAACCCTCAAGGTTGCACCATATACCTGGTCAGGAGACCTCACTCAACTGGAGGAAAAAGAGGCCGAAGAAGTTTTGGAACAGCCCATCCAAAACGTCACCGTGCGTAATTTTTACTTCGATCATACACCCGCACAATTAGTAACGAAGCTTATTACCGAGCATGGCGTTCTAGGCCAGCAAGAGATTGCCCAGATAGCAGCAGAGCTAAAGCATATGAAATTTTGAAAGTGCAAAGGCGCAAAAGGCATATGCAGTGGAACCGCATACGCCTTTTGCGCCTTTGCACCCTCATAATCAGGGATAGCTCATGATTTTATGCTTATCAGTTCCCCGTCGGATAAAGACCGGCCTGAATCACTACCGGAGGGCCACTACTATCCGATGGTACCAAGATACGTAGGTGCCAGTCATAAGTGGCCATTGTCATACCACCAGTACATGTAACCTGCGTCATAAACACTCCGACATCCCACGTCTGTCCATCCTTCTCCAGTGAGAGGATCATATCGCCCTCGCGCCAACAAGAGTCTGGATAAAGCACATAGTCCGGGTCATGGATAAACTGATCGTAGTCCATCTTATTACGCAAGTCGCTGCTGAGCAAGTTATACAGTGCTCTAAATCTCCTTGCCATTGCCAAGCTCGTATAGTGTTGAGCCGAATTCAGGGCCTCTTGTCTGGGAGTCTCTGACGTTTGCGGAGTAGGTGTTGGCGATACAGGTGCCGTAGGCGTAGTTGTGGGAGATGGCACGGGGCTAGGTGCTGCCGTCATAGGCGTGGGAGTAGCCGACGGTGTCGGTGTAGCAGCAGGCGAGCAAGATGAATTGGCAGGGGTAGTTATACAGATGGTGATAGGATTACAGGCTATCAAGCTCAGGAAGAGCATTACAAATAACAGACAAAATGAAAACGGCTGCCAGAAAGTTTTTTCGGTGTATAAGTTCTGCCCATGTTTCATGGCATCCTCCTCTTTCTCAGCGGAGAAACAATCCTAGCGCGACTCCATAATGCACTATTATCTACACTTCAAAAGATTTGTAACTATTACGTGTAATTATATTTACTTTTTAATACTATGCTCATAAATTTTCCCTGTCTTTTTTAAGATAGGAAAGCTTCTTACGAGCAACTGAGATTGAGGCTTTTAGACTTTGCAATTCATTTTTCTCCTCAGGCCAATCTACTAACTCAATATCCACCTCACTGGCTCTAAAAGCCTCTGCCAGTTGGATAAGATCGTCCACCCGATCCTTAAGAGAAGAAATCATCGCCTTCTGCTGACATGGGGGCAAGTGCAGGAGTGCATCAACAACTCGAGCAAATAGCTCAGCCAATTCCTCTTTTTTCTCGATAATAGAAGCTGGATCTTCCATCTCATCACTCCCTGAGATCAATACATACCCTTGCTCCAACTCGCCATAGTCATTCGTAGACAAAAAGCAGGCTTCCTTACGTTGACGTAACACATTGATAAATTCGTGATAGACCATCCGCCCAATATACGATGGCAGATAATGAATATGCTTCTCTTGTAATGCCTTCCAGAGCTTGAAGCGAACGTTCTGGCTAACTTCATCGATTAAAAGACTTATTAATTCTGGCGGAATTAACCTAGAAGAATTACGGAGTACAACTTTTTTAGCCGAGCTAACAATCACATGATCATATTGCTCTAGGAGCTTTTCTATGTTATAATTGCTAGCAGTGTATCCATTGTCCATCTCTAGTAGGCTCATTCGATGTACCTCGCAATGCCTGCCTTGGAATATTTATGTACACAATGTTACTAAACATATCTATGTTAAAGATTATGCCATATAATATTAATTTCTGTCAAGCTCTGTCTCAAAAGTATAGCTATTTCAGCTATATGGAGCACGTTTTGTAGATGTTTTGAATGTGTAAAGTGGTTTGCCGTAGGTATTCCTAACAAGAAAAGAGTAATCATTATGACAGAGCTATACCCATCTATCACTCTAACGCCATGGAAACCTCAGCCGACCAACGTGCCACATAATTGGATGGCTCTTGCAGAAGAGCTGCATCAGCAGGCAAAGGGAGCGCTCAATGAATACGTTCTGGGAGTTAAATACGATGATCAGCGTGTTGGAAGCTTGTTGCGTAGCTGGGGATTACCGTGGACGGCTGTCATAGCCGGTTACCTTTGGGAATATAGCGAAGAATACATTCGTCGTGCAGGGTTGAACGATATCGATCAGATACTCAACCACCTGCGAGAGACTAAACTATACTCTCAGCATATCGAGGACGACAATTTACCTCCCCTTCTTACTCCCCCTTACTCCGACTTAGGAGCACTCCTCATTGCTGTAGCAATTTACTATGTAACCCTCCAAAAACTTCAGGAACAAAGTCACGAACAGCCTTTGACAGAAGAAATGCAATCACAGGTGCAAAGCATTGGGCTTACCTTACTAAATATTGTCAAACGGCTGGGTATATGGGACTGCAAACGCGATATTGAAGACCTGACAGAGCAATTGCGTAGCCCACTCGAATTTGCACGCAAAAGACAAGAACACAAGCACATTCTCCAACAAGATGCTCAGATGCTCGAAGATACTCGTCAACTGCTCATGCAGGCATTTTACAAGATCACTAATCAACCTATCATGGTCGTCCTCAACCTATGCGGCATAGCGGGTTTGAAACGCCGTGAGCAGGACGCTCATACCACTGCCACTTCCCAAAAGACACAGCTCACCGGCTTCGATCTGGTCACCTTCGATGTGCTTGTACCCTCAGTACAAGCCTGTTATGCTGCATTCGGTGCTTTAGGCCAACTTGGGATTATTCAGGATCGCGTCACCGACCAGATAGCCAATCCAAAGCCAAATGGATGCAGCCATATCGCCCTGGGACTCATTCTCAAACCGCAAGATTCATATATAGCAGATCTCACATGCCTTGAGACTCCCTCTGGCACCTGCCAGGTGCAGATTTCAACACGGCTCATGCAAGCCATCGTCCGTTACGGCTGCCTCTACCCGAGATGCTACCAGCTGTACATGAGCAAGCCATCTGAAGAGGAAACCGAGCTTTTTTCGACAGAACAATTTTGGAACAGCAAAGAAGGTAAAGTCTTTCTTGCCATCAAGAAGAGCCTTCACAGTGTCCAAACTCAACCTAACATGAAGACTTCTATAGTCGTCTACGACAAAAATCGTAGGCCTATCTCACTCTCCAAAGGGGCAACAGCATTGGACTTTGCCTTCGCACTCAATACCTCTATCGGTGAGCATGCTGTAGAGGCATTTATTAATAATAGGAAAGCTCCACTCTATCGCGTACTGGATGCGGGTGATATCGTAGAAATTAGAACATCACAGCAAGTGCAGTTATTAAACGAAACCTATGCTATCACGCCAGAGGCACAAAAACATATCCAAGAGGTATTAATTCAGGATCATCGAGACCCCAAGGGATACGACTTGATTCGTCAAGCATTGGAACGCTCTAACTACATGCTTGTTCAGGAAGACATTGAGCATGAGCTACATTTACTACTTGGGCAGCACAAATTAGGCACTACGCAAGATTTCCTAGGGCGCCTTGATCAGAAGAGCGAATCGCCATATACTCCTAACTGGGTAGCGCAGGAAATGATGAAGCAGATTGCCGAACGTAACGAGGTCGCCTCGTTAGAAAAACCTGGTCAGGTGCATGTTCCCGTCGTTGATACGTCGTTGATAACAGGGAGAAAACATGCTTATCAACAGCGTCCCTGCCGCATCTGTAAACCAGCATATCCACGTGACATCAAAATCGTGGGGCATCTCAATAAAAGGAGCAATGACCTCGTCGTCCATAAAGAAAGCTGTCCTCATATTAGCCCTCATACTTTGGGTCAACAATCCCAGTTGCTCCCCATGATCTGGCAACTTCAACCGCCTACCTTTAAGGTCGGGTTCTTTGTCACGGCGCATGATCGCAAGGCCCTACTCTTAAATATTACAGAACTACTAACAAAGTATCACTGTAACATGTCGTATATTAATGGGGAGGTTCTCAAATTTGGTATGGCTAATTTTCGCTTTACCATTGAGTCACATAGTGATACTCAGGTTCTCACTATCTGGCAAGAGTTAACCAAAATTGAGAGTATCATGCACGTAAAAATCAATGCAGCTACTACGTCTCAATACGTGTATGAACGTCTACAAAAGCTACGTACACAAAGTGCGAAACTACCTGACAAAACATCATCGGAGCTCATATGGGAAGAAACTCTTGCCACATTGCAACGGCGGAGTCCAATTTTGAAGAATCCCTTCGATATCTCACGCCCTGCTACAGCTAAAATGTTTTTCGGGCGTACTATGGAAACAAAAACTATGCAGAGAGAATTATGCGATGGAGAGTACGGCAAGGCTCTCATCCTCTATGGGCCACGCCGCTCAGGGAAATCTTCGATCTGCAAAAACTTTCTTGAACGCTATGCGAGACCACCTTTCTGGTATGTCCTCTTTTCCTTACAAAGTGCAGCTAACCAAAATGAAGAAACTATTCTGACCCATCTGACCCGGGAGGTATGTAGAGAGTTTCACGAGCAACTGCAAAAACCGGCACCTAATCCAGATGATTATACAGACAATGATCCACAAATACGCTTCAAGCATATCGTACAAGACTGCGTCAATCAGTTTCCTGACACCCGTCTCATCCTTGTACTGGATGAATTTGGTGGAGCATTAGAATCCTATATCAATCAGACGCTCGAATACCGTTTTTTCAGTTACTGGAAAGATTTAATGAATGATATTCCTCACTTGAGCTTAGTTTTGGTGGTGCCAACATGCGCACACCAGCTTCTCATCTCAGAGGAGTTTTCTCATGCTTTCAGCTTCGCTGAATACTTACCGGTTACGTTTTTAGATAATGAAAGTGCAAAGCGTCTATTAGTTGATCCGCTGCGCGACCAGCAAATTGGGCTTCATCCCAATACGGCAACCTTTGCTGCCAGGCTCACCGGTGACAACCCGTATTATATGACTATGCTTGGGCAACAACTCATTCACCAACTCAACCGTGAGCCACGCAAACAAGTGATCACTCCTGATGATATCCATTTAGCTGTCGATCAGATTATTGAAGCGGGTTTCAATCACAATTTTGTCTTTCATAAACAAGAGTTGCAGAACGCCACTGAACTTCGTATTCTAAAGAAGTTTGTCGAAATGACAGGCTACACAACCCAGCCAGTGCTGTCATTGAAGAAGATTGCTATGGGTTTAGGCTTACCCAGTGCTGCTACAAGACAACATCTGGAGCGTTTACGTAATGGACTCATTATAGAAGAGCATGCCTCTTCAGAAAACAGGCGTTTCGCAGCCAATCCCTACTACTCATTTAAGATCGAACTGGTACGACTCTGGCTAGATCGCAATCGTTGGTTCTTTACAGAATCAGCATAACGAAGGAGAATAGGTGTGGACGATACCCTTCATGTAGATGATATACGTCAAAAACTGCGATGGAGAGCATTACCTAATCCTTTCCCTAACGTTACCGCCGCCAGTGATATCACTCCTGGATACCTTTCAGGAAGAAAAACAGATATCGTCGAGATTATCTCTAATACTCCCAGTGCCATCATTTTGGCGGGTGCTCCAGGAATAGGTAAATCCACTCTTATACGCTATTTACAAATACCTCCTGATGCCCAATGGTCCTGGCGCGATGAGCTACAAGATATTCGTACCGATATGGAACTAGATAAACTCCATTTTGTGCAAATCGATCTGAAACCGTTACAAGGCATTGAAAGCTTAGGGCAAATATATGCTCAATTCATCAAACAATGTTATTATGCTGTCTACAAAGAACACTACAATCTGGAAACAACTGAAGATGCCAATTTAGAATCATTACGGGATCTCCTGCGAGGCATTCAACGAGAAGCTGGAAACGTTCGTTATATGGTCTTACTCGACAACGTTGAACGACTAGGACGACAAGGCCCTGTTCAGGAAGATTTGAAACGAACTATCAACCTGCTTGATCATTCCAAAGTAATTGGCACTCTCGTTGACTTAATGGACGAGTTTAGCAAATTTGGTGCTATTCTTTCAATTCAGAGTCTCCCACGAACCAAGTTCGTCGATCAATTCGAGTATGTATCCGCAGACCTTGCCCGCTTTGCTGGCATGACCCTTCAGATTTTTACCTTGCAAGAAGCCCAAGACTTTATCAAACAAGGACTAAAAAGCGACCTTACGAAAAAGTTCAAAGATTTTAGCCAAAGCAGCATCTTTTCTGATTCAGAGCGAGCATGGTTACTTGAACAGGCCGGAACGCACCCCTATCTCCTGCAACAGCTTTGCTTCCATACCTTTCAGCTCAAGCAAAAGTCTGCTAGCGTCCGCGGTACATGGACTGAGCTTGTGGAGAGCGATAAGAGGCAGCTTCTTGAATGGCTTACCGATCGTTTAAGTCCCTTTCTCGCTAATATGTGGCAGCGAATAGAAGAAGCGTTAAATAAAAGTAGTCGGGTTACCAAAGAGAGTTTCGCTGATTTCGTTCATTTACTTGTAGATAAAAGAGTAGACAATGTGCTTGACGGCAAAGATTGGGAGCGATTTGGACCAGAACTGCGCTATATCCTCTATAGTGAGGGCATCGTGCGTTTTGATTTGTATCAAGACATCAACTATCCTGGCGCAATTGTCCGAGACTATCTCATGCAAAAAACAAACCGCTCTCCGTTGATGATAGGACGGGGACCCTATACTCTTGATATTAACCTCCCCGGAAAAGCGCCAGATTCTTTCTCACCTTCAGAGATAGAGTATCATATGCTGAAAAAATTGCTCCAAAATCCAGAGAATTGCACAGAGGAAGACCTTATGAAAGCGGCATGGGGCAAAAAGACTGAGCGTCCAATCTTTACTCAGCGCATGCACCATTTACGCAAGAAGCTCAAGGAACACTGCGGTGGTTTGGAAATTATTGAAAACCGCTACGGTGGACGGTACTCTCTTAATCATCCAGAGTGGTTTCGCGTTTCGCCGTGAATGAGCTTCAAGAATAAAGCTACCTTCTTACTTTTTCCTCAAGTAAGAAGGTAGCTTGTTTGGTGATATGAGCAGTTCTTCTAAATTATGTGCATGAGCATTTGCAACCTTGATATATTTTTCACCAAGAGAGGGTAATCCATCATATAAAATACTCATATATGCACAGACCATAGCCTTTTCTGTCATGTAATATTCTAATAGGGGCCAAACCTCTTTTATATTCTCTCCAAATACCTTCAAATATTTTTCAAGAAAATACCTCGACAACTTTGGCCTCAACCGCTTATTCCCACCTCTATGCTGCAGGTAGGTTAAACGAACCTCTATATCAACCGCTAGCATAGCAACATCACTAAGCGTGTCAATATGACAAAAGTAAGGATTAAAATCTACACAGTCTAAGGCTAAGAGTTGAGTAAGCATTTCTCCCTCGTGAGAAGGAATCCATAAATTCGTTGCCTTTAGATCGCCATGACAACGTTTGATATAACCATTAATATAACGTTGTTTGAACTTATCAGTAAAAGCAGCACAAGCTTTCCTCAATATTCTCGACGCTGAGAGATCAGATAAAGCATTTACTGCTTTATCAAAAAGCTGAATATTGAATTCCATCTTTGAAGCAATACATTCAGGCGTTCCCATATCAGCCCGTGATTGTGTTAACTGTTTATGTATACGTGCAACTTCTTTAGCAAGAAACTCCATGCCTTTTTGATTATCGAGTACTCCATGCAATTTACGATCCAGCCGCCAGGATTTTTCTAGACGATTCATGATAAGAGCGTAGTCTACATCAAATTGCACTTGACTTATTTCAGGCTGTGATATCACTTGTCCGCATTGCATGAGATGCTCATCGCGATATATAACAGGAGCAACACCAAGACAAACATCTTTGGCAAACTTGCGATTAAATGCAAGACCCTCTAATAAGTATGCTGTACGCGTTGCAATATCCTTTGTATCATAGACATCATTATGACAAGGTAGCCATACTTTTAGACATACTTTCCTATCATTAGTGGGAAAAATCACTTTAGTGGCAGGTGAAGTTATATGCTCTCCAATAACATAAGAAGTTATAGGCTCTCCATTAACGTAGGGAATAATATTATTTGGAGTAGAAGAATATACTGAAGTTTTCCGTAGAAAGTGAAGTATTTCCCATAGTTCACCTAGGAAACTGCTTTTATGCCCGCCTGCTATCTCTTTATCCTGAAACGTAAATTTTCTATTCAATTTTATGCCTACACATTTTCTTTCGCTTCCACACTACCATCTATATATTCGGAGACGAATAGTGATGAGATAAGTAACGTGGCACAGCTTAAGATGCCATCCTCTGAAAATAGCTCATTTTCATGGTTGGTGGTGCGCCACTGTCGCATGAGGTTTGTTGTGTAATGGTGGAGAGGAAGAAAGCATGGAAACGTAGCTTGACGAACTGATGAGTAGAAATGGACAGGAAACCGTCAGGCTCACCGTGAAGCCAGGAGGGTGGTGAGCAGAAACCATGATGATGGCAATCTCAGCTATCTTTTCCTATATCTAAGTTGAAGTTCCACATCATATATATAGTATGTTATATAAACGTACACTCCAGTTATATTTCTATAATTAGCTTACGCATTTTCTGTTGCGTTTTCAGTAAGAAGCTCCGCTGCATATAAGGTTGCAATATTAAGTAAAGCTACTCCTAACTCCGGTTGCCTATCAAAAATAATATTGATCACCGCTCCTACCATCGCCTTTTCCACAAGATAATACTTTAATAAGAAGCGAGCACTCTCATCTTGTTGCCTCGTCATAGCAAGATATTCCTCTATCATAGTACCAGCCAGCTCTGGTAGCTGAGTACGCGCCTGTACATCTATTACCAACATGGCAAAGTCGCTGAGAACATCAATATTACTGAATGATGCATTGAAATCTATGGCATCAAGCAGTTTGACATTCTTCCTTGACTTCTGTTCACGTCTATCATAATACTGGGTCACCCAAATATTGGTGGACTTGAGATCACCATGACAGCGCTTGATATACCGAGGTATGCGCTTTTCAAAATATTGTCGATACTGAGGGTTTTCTAATGTCCTGCGCATCGTCTCTTTCAAAAAACTATAAAAGTCATACTGGCCTTTCTTCTCAGGAGCTAGTATTTTATCAAAAAACACAAGATTAGCTGCCAGTTTCTCGCTCAGTTGTTCGGGACCTCCCCACCGTATTTCACTTTCCTGAACTGCAGGCAGTGAGGGCAACTTCCTATGCATCTTGGCTACATATTCGGTTACCAGCCTAACATCATTATAAAGTAGCGTGCTATCCTTCGCCTTCAATAGTTGGTCTAAGCGTCTACGCTTTGGTAGCTGCCGCATTAGTAAAACATACTCAGCCTTTGGATCGAGATCCTTCTGCTCCAGTCTTTTGATAATCTCGCCTATCCCTATAATTTTTTGCTTCAGATTCACGAAATAAAGGCGTGCCAATCCAAGATACACCCCGTGAGTAAATTTCTTGTTCCATCGTAATGCTTCTATCTGGCTCTTTTGTCGGGCATCTACTGTTGTGAAATTATAGCGATTATCATGGTATTCTCGTAACATTTTTATGACTAAGCGTTTACCTGTCACTGTATGCCGGGTAAACAGAAGCCAAGAAGCTTCTGACCTCCTGAAGTATTCGATCTTATAGTAGTGGTTTGTAGATGTTTGTACAACAGAAACCACATGCACCTCCTACTTGATAGGAACACCACTACATTAACATGTCCGACATGAAACGTTCTACGCATCTAGCTATTGCTCTTCTTTACAAGTAAGGACGTAAAATGGTGGATAGTGATCAATCTCGAACCCAAACAGATAAAGTAATCCTCAAACTCGCATGTATGCAGAATACATCTTTATAACAAAATACACAACAGGGTATAACAAAAGTAAATACACATCTTACACAGTAAGAAAAGCAGACTGAGAAGGCACAGCAAAAAACTCAATGTCAACAAAAAAATAAAAGGGTGCGATACCATCATATCGCACCCCAAGAAGCTTCCTACAACTACTTCCCCGCATACCACACAAACGATACACCCGGCCCAGGGAAGAAGTCCATGTAGCTCAAGCGCGCCCAGCCGCCACCGTTGGCATACCAGTTCCAGTTGCTGGTATGTACACTACCATCACTGTTGATACCCTCAACTATAGCAACATGGCCATAGCCACCAGCTCCCTGCACACCTGCTTGCAGGACGATAATTGATGGGACATGGGGAGTGGATGACACCACCCAGCCAGAAGCACGCGCACCGTATGCCCACTGCCATGCATTACCACCCCACGGCACCCACATACCCGTCAACGCATGATAACGATAGTCAGCCCAGTAAGTACATTGCCCATAGGTAAAACCATCATAACTACCTGAGCCAGGAGGGATATAATAACTGGGAGGCGCCGTAGGTAATCCCGCATAGGTTTGTTGACCCCCAGAATCATAACCATCCTGCGTCACAGCCGTCACTGTCGCCGCCTGTAGTGCTAGGAAACTGGGATTACTATTGCTCCCCTGCGACCAGTCCATTATCGAGTGGAACATACTAAAACCACCTTCTGCCCGCGTACCTGCCGGAAGTACCGCCATTAAGGTAGTCACCGAGATCAGCACCAGAAGACACGTTACCACCAAATGCACTAACCAGCGACGCCCTTTGGGAGGAGGCCGCATCGTACCCTTGCTCTTCTTGCCCGTGCTGGGAATAACTACGGGCTGCCGCAAGGCCGTCGTAGTGGGTTGGACAGAGTATAGGGCTCCTGTCTGGAGTGTTGGCAAGTTACGCGTCACGCCAGAAGATACATTTGGATCAAATAATGGTCGCGTCACCCCTGCACCCGCCCGCGTTTGCGGCTGTTGTGCTGACGGAGAAACTACGTTCATAGGCAAGGGCGTCGTACCTGGAAAAGATAGCTGTTCGACAGGAGAAAGCTCAGTTACCAACCCTGGCGGGTGTAATGACTCGCTCCTAGTATTTTGCTCGCTAGCCGCACTATTTTGACGATCTTCAACAGACGACATACAAGTATCCCCAATTCGTTAAAGTGGAAATATCCCAACGCACACTTCTACCTCCATGATATGTTACTAAAGACTGTACCTCTTGAAAAAAGATTGGTCAAGCTTCTCAAGCGGCATCTAGGACTATGGTACTGAACAATATCCCGTTTTTCATTGTTCACTTAGCAAATAAACGGACAGGCATGGTACAATTGCGTACTATGCCTGTCCGTTTATCTACTTTACTACTACTCCACCACCACCACCTCTAACAAACCTGGATTGCCCACCACCTCTTCTTTGAACATATTGCGCACAACCACCGCCCAGTGCTGTCCACCTTGTGATCCACTCCCTTTCAATGGTATCGTTGAAGATACCGCCGCTAATGGTATGCGCACTTTATTCTGTCCACAAAAGTCTACGCTAAAACGTTTGACCTGGCCACCTCCCACCACACGCGCCAAAGCATCGGGCAAACAAACATGCGCCAACAATCCTGGCTCATACCGTGGCACTTGAATAACCAACTCAAGAGCATCACCTGTATGGAAACGCTGCTGGACCTGGCCATTCTTTTCCAAAGAAACCGTCACAGGCAACGAACGCCGGAAAGCACTCCATGACTCAATCACCTCAGATGTCACCTGAGCCGCAACCACCCCATCAAGGCAGCGCAACGACTCCACCCTCTTCCCTTCATACACTAGCGCATCCGCCAGCGACATCTCCTGCCCATTCAACAGCACACGACTCCTACCCTCAGTCGTCACTACCCCAGCTTCACGCAAGCCAAGTAACAGAGCCAGACACGCTGCCGTATCCACCGTACTGTACAATCGCCCCGCTTCATTAAGCTGACTGGTTAGATAGTTTGTGGCTTGAATGGCTATAGGAAGATCACTACGTTCTCCCGTTGCCAGCAGAGCGGCGGCTGCATAAGCTGTCTCTGTGCGGGTTGCAACTGCCTGTCCATAAAGATCATGTGCTTGCCGATCTGCTGATTCATCGACATAGGTCTGCCCATCATGCTCAGTCAGGCGCGAACGCACAAAGTTGCGTGCTCGCCCTTTATCTGCCGATGATGAGCCAGCAAGCAGTATTTGGTAAGCATCATGACAATTGTGAATCTTATGCGGTGGGTACTCAATCTTATAGTGTGCGGCAGCATCCCTTGCCATAGCACGGATATCATCCAATATCTCTCGCAGAGCCTGCGGCTGCACACCAGCACGCTCAGCCGTCGGCAAGCCCAACAGGTGTTTGACCGCGAGAGGTGCGTAGTGCGTATCGGGCGTCCTGGCACCACCTTCTTCTGGCGGGTAGAGGCAAAAACCACTCCTGGGCAGGTACATGCTCTTCAACCGCCTGTACCATACCAGCATGGCAGCTTCATAGTCACGCGCTACCTCTGCATTATCCTTATTGGTGATATAGCCTGTATACATTGCTACAAGTTTGACCGAGGTTTGCTCGACACAACCAAAGGGATAGTGGGCCGCCCCTTCTACAAAGAACTGAAAGGGCCGTTCCAAACCAGGCAGCGGTTTGATTTCCAGCCGCCGTTCTTCCTGTAACGTGACCTCATCACCAGGAGTGAGCAAGTGCAGGCGGCGCAAGATATGACGCAGCTGCCCCGGCTCGGTCACATAGCGTTCACTGACATCTATGCCCCCTTTACGAGCGTCGCGTACCATCGAAGTAATCGTTCCTGGACGCACAGGAAAACGCACGACCGAACCTGATGGTATGGGCAGCCCCTGTGATACAGCCTCACCATTCTCATAAAAGAGCGGCAACAGTTCGCCATCATGGCGTACCTCGACAATCGCTCCGCCAGAGGCCGCACTTACATCCAGTCGCCCCATCACAAAATCGCCTGGAAAGACAAACGGTGACACAGTCAGCTCACCGTATACAGGCTGTACAGCATTCAGCGTTGTCTCTACACGTTGCCAATCCATCGTCTCGGATGAAAGAGCAAAGGCTTCGATGCTATAGCGTGTCATACCATCGCCCAATTGTATCTCTACGCTCTGCTGTCCCTGTACCTTGACGATAGCATTATAGACGACCTCAGCAAATTGCACACGCATCTTTGTAAGCAGAGAGGGCGTCGCTGCTATTGCTGTAGCCTGCATCTGCTGTGCAGAGCCTATAGGTGCAGAAGCCACCGCACCTGTCGCTACTGTCATATTGCTAGCCATCATAGGCGGAGGAATCTGCCCAGCAGGCATGGGAGCCGCCATAGGTGCAGCGAGAAATTCAGCCGATGCACTGGTAGCAAAGGCTACCATTGGGCGGGGCCCGCCATTCGCCACCATCCTTCTCGCTCGTCCTCCTTGCCAGGGATTATAATTCACTTTGGCTAGTTGTCGCTCTACCTCACCTGTACCCGTTTGCTGGCTCCATTTACCCAGATTTTTCTTTATGCTTGCGGCAAATTCCAACTGGGGATCACCCGGTGCCACCAAACGCTGATCTTTGACAATCAGCTGTACAGGCACAATGCGCTCAGGTATATTCGTCTGAAGTGTCACCGTAATCCTGCTACCCGGTTTAGCCTCTTGAGGAGCCTCACACTGCAATTGCAGTTCCGGTGGTCGCAAAACGGCACACCAGCCCTCCCAGGCTTTACCGTCTACAAACGCACCCAGCAAGACAACTCCATACGGTGCAGAAATGGATTCTTGCACATTCTGCCCGGTCTTGAGATCGCGGTATAACTTCTCCTCATACGTATTACGCGTTGGATCAACCACCACCACACGCAGCAGTTCTGCTCCCGTACGTGCCGTGATCTCTACTGCGTTACTAATGACACGTCGCACCAAAAATGGTTCGGTATTGGTCGCTCCACGTGCAATGTACATACCCCGGCACGCGTTCGCCTGCGGCAAAGGCAGCAGGCTCAGCACACGAGCCTCTCCCAGTTCGCTGATTACCAGCGTCTCGCGCCGCTCCTGTTCCGCGCCCTTCAAAGCTACCGTTGCTGTACGCTCACCCGCAAACACGTTCAGAGTAAATGGCCCCTTGCCACTCAATTTGACCACCCCCCGGCACTGACCCTCGCGATTACAGCGTAATTGTTCGCGTTTGCCAACGCGCTGACCCCCCTCCTGGAGCTCTACCTCAAGAAGGCCGCTATAGGGTTGACCAAAAACCGTCACTGCCAACATATAGCGCAAGGTCTCACTACTCAGTTGTTGTTCTACCAGTTCAGCATTCAGTGGTGCCAGCCGGTATTCAGCCACCTCAAAACGGCAAGCATCTCCCTCAACTCCTGCCAGTACAGCTTCATACTGTCCCTCCGGCAAACCTTGCATCGACCAGAGGCACAGACCGTATTCATCTAACGTGACGGGATAATTTGCATACGCATTGCCGCTCAAACGCAACGACAACGTGAGTTGCATGCGTGGCTGCTGTGGTGCTGCCACCAGCAAGCGTACTGTATCCCGGTTGGCCCGATACAACGCCTTATCACAGGTCAATGAAACCAAGTCGGCGGTAGGGAGCGGCGTAGGTGCAATACGTACTCCTGGCACGGTCACTTCTTTGCCACGAAACGCAATCGTAGGTCGTGCATGCTGCCCTTCACCAGTTGACAGCTCCAGTAGCTGAGCCATGCCCGAACGATCCAGCCAACTCGCCTCAAGAAAGACAAACCAGTTGCCCAGCAAGGCCGTCTCGCCTAACCGTTCAACCATCGAGAAATCTGTAATCTGTACTCGCGGCTCATAGTCCGCACCAAATTGTTGTACTGGCATATCCTTCTCCTAAATAATTTTTACTTCAAGTTGGCCCTACCTTACACCATCCTCACCAAAAGTACAAGAGAAATCTGCCGTATCTCATAGAAATGTCCTGGTCGTGACGTACAATATGAATATATGACCAGATTACCATTCTATGAAGGAACACGCTCAGTTATGTATCTCAAACCAAAGATACTGGTATATTTTATGCTGTTTATGCTCTGCACAGCCTGTAGCCCTACCAGCTCCGTTACCAACACAACACCCACACCTAAGCCAACCATCAAGCCAACGCCTCGTTTTGCCCAAATCTTCACGCCTGATCCGGCCTTAGATGGCTGTCCGGCACCGCTTCAGAACAATTCCAATTGCTATACGCCCCATGCCTTACGGATAGCTTATGGTGTCGAGGCCCTTACTGAGCAAGGTTTCACCGGTAAAGGGCAAACGATTATAGATATTGTCTCCTATGGCAGCCCAACATTGCAGCAAGATATACATGTCTTTGATCAGATGTTTCACCTGCCACCCATCACTATTCGAGTGATTGCCCCGCTTGGAAGCGTTCCCTTCAATGCCAATAATTCACAGATGGCTGGCTGGGCTGTCGAAACCGAACTGGATGTTGAAATTATGCATGCTATCGCCCCGGACGCCGCTATCGTTGTTCTGACCAGCCCGGTAGACGAAACTGAAGGCACCATCGGCCTACCTGAATTTTTGCAACTGGAGCAATACGCCGTCTCCCATCATCTGGGACAGATATTTTCCCAGAGCTATGTAGCTTCCGAAGTGACTCTGGCAGATAGCAAAGGTCAGCAGTTGGTCAAGACCTACACCGATTTCTATAGGCAGATTACGACTCAGCAAGGCTTCACTGTCGTCTCCGGCTCTGGCGACCATGGAGCCACTGACTGGGCCAATCTGGATGCCAGCCAACTCTCACCTACCGCCATTGTCAACTTTCCCGCCGATGTACCATGGGTAACTGCTGTCGGCGGCACGACACTTTTACGCAACCATACCAGCTATGACGAAACCGCATGGTCGGGAAGCGGAGGTGGCGTCAGCAAATTTTTTAGCGAACCTGCTTTTCAACAATCCTTGCCAGCTTCCGTCCAATCTCTTTTAGGTGGTCATCGTGGCTTACCAGATATTGCCGCCGTTGCCGATCCCGATACAGCCATGATAAACTACATTCATGGACGCTGGACACAGATCGGGGGTACCAGTGCCAGTACTCCTCTCTGGGCTGGCATCATAGCGATTGCCAACCAGATGGCCGGTCACCCTCTCGGCTTTATCAACCCAGCTATCTATAAAGTTGCTACTTCGCAGAACTTTCAAAAAGATTTCCGCGACATCACCACTGGTAGTAACCGTTTCACAAGCGGTAAGATTTCCGTAGATGGTTTTCAAGCAGCCCCCGGCTGGGATGCCGTTACTGGCTGGGGTGTACCACAAGCGGACCAATTTATCCCTGATCTGATCGCTGCAATAAGCTAGAAATGAGAATTTTCATGACTTCGTACCCATGGTCGCATAGAGTAACCAGCAAAGCCGTCCCTACATCTCTCATACTATTTGTACTCATACTCAGTGCCTGTGGTGGTGTACCAAGCATCACTACAGGTGATACAAGACCAACAGCCAACAGCCACCCTGCACCGACGCCCACGCCGACTGGGACCGTGCGGGCTATCCCCACAACCTTAACAACAGCAGATATCTGTCCCAACCTGCCCGGCTATCCTGTTCGACGTACCTATTGCTACACCCCTCACCAGTTGCAGGTAGCCTATGGGGTAGAATCACTCATCAACCAGGGTTTTACCGGCAAAGGACAAACCGTCGTCGACATTGTGTCATTTGGCAGCCCTACGCTTCAAGAGGATATGGACACCTTCGATAGCAGGTTCGGCTTACCGAATATCACCCTTCAAATTATCTCACCCATACGCACTGTACCCTTTGATCCCCATAACAAAGATATGACCGGTTGGGCCGGTGAAACTACCCTGGATGTGCAATTGATTCACGCTCTTGCCCCAGATGCCGGTATCGTCGTTCTGACAAGCCCTGTCTCTGAGACCGAGGGCACTATTGGCCTGCCTGAATTTCTCCAATTAGAGCAATACGCCGTTACTCATCACCTCGGCAGCATTATTTCCAATAGCTGGGGCGCATCTGAAGTCACACTTAAAGATACAGCAGGACAGCAAGAGGTATATAAATGGGATGCCTTTCTCCAGCAGGCCACGATGCAACAGAACATAACCTTCTTTGCTGCTTCTGGTGACAATGGAGCTACCGACTTTACCGATTTCCAGGTAACCAAGCTCTCACCCACTCCCACCACCAGCTTCATTACCGATGAGCCATGGGTAACCAGCGTCGGCGGTACGTCACTCATCCGCAATGGGGCAATCGTCTCAGAAACGGCCTGGAATAGCAATGGTGGGGCCAGTGGAGGTGGCTTCAGCATATTCTTCCCAACTCCATCATATCAAAAGACACTGCCTGCCTCAGTCCAAAGTCAATTTCAGAATCGCCGGGGCGTCCCCGATGTCTCTGCCGATGCCGATCCCTTGACCGGTATGGCGTTCTATGAGGATGGACAATGGAGCCTCACAGGTGGCACCAGTGCCAGCGCACCAATTTGGGCCGGTCTTATGGCTATTGCCAACCAGATGGCCGGTCATCCTCTCGGCTTCATCAACCCCGGCCTCTACAAACTAGCTCAGTCCAGCACTTACACTCAGGATTTCCACGATATCACCATTGGTGACAATAGCATGAACGAAAAAGGCGTAAGGGTGCAGGGCTACACAGCTACTTCCGGCTGGGATCCCGTCACAGGCCTCGGCTCCCCCAATGCCGCGAAGTTAATACCAGACTTGATCGCCGCCATGAAATAAAGAAAAGACCTGAAAATTCAAGTGGCCGAGATATCGCCTTGCAAGGCGATACCTCGGCCACTTGAATTTCAAATTAACCCTTTACTCACACATAGCTCTGCGTTGAGAATAGAACCACCGGCGGCCCCTCGAATAGTATTGTGACCAAGCATCACAAACTTATAGCTCAGAATTGGACAGGGTCGCAGGCGACCGAGCGTCACTGTCATGCCTCGACCAGTATCACGATCGCGTAACGTCTGGGGGCGATCATGCTCACGGCGGTAGAGTAGGGGCTGTGCAGGCGCACTGGGCAATTCCAATTGCTGCGGCTCCGGCCTATAGCTCTCCCATGCTGAGATAATCTCTTCCGGTCTAACATCCTGTCCCAGTTCGATGCTCGCGCACTCCAAGTGTCCCTCACGGGTCGCTACGCGGTTACAGTGTGCGCTCACCACAAGCGGCGCATCGATAAAGCCTCGTCCTTCTTCCCAACTGCCCAGCATCTTGAGCGTCTCCGTCTCTATTTTCTCTTCTTCGCCACCGATATAGGGAATAGCATTATCTAGAATATCGTAAGATGACAACCCCGGATAGCCTGCACCGGAAATGGCCTGTAATGTCGTCACCAGTACCTTGCGCACGCCAAATGCTTCTTGCAAGGGCTTGAGAGCCATCACCAGGGGCGTCGCAGAGCAATTGGCATTGGTCACAATACAGCCAGACCAGTTACGCAATTTCCTCTGCTGCACAATAGCTGTCGCATGATCAGCGTTCACCTCTGGTATGAGCAACGGGACATCGGCCGCCATCCGATAATTCTTCGCATTGCTAAACACGGCCATGCCTGCCCGCGCACAGGCCACCTCAATCTCACCGGCCACCTCACCAGGCAAGGCCGAAAAGACAATCTTTACATCCTGTAGAGCGTTGGGGCGGCAGGCCACCACAGGCAAAGCCGCCACCTCTGTCGGCATCTCGCTCCCCGGTAGTCGCCAGCGCGTGGACTCACCATACGCACGACCACCGTGTTGCTCCGAGGCTGCCACGGCGACCAATTCAAACCAGGGATGGCCTTGCAGCAACTCAATAAAGCGTTGTCCTACCATGCCTGTCGCACCAAGGACAGCTACTGGAATACGTGCTTGTACGCTCATAATGTACTCCTCGATTGTTCGCGCCGCTTCCCATGAGTATGACGCACCAAGGGAATAACCGGCGCAATCAGATCACGATGCAGGCAACGTAAAGCCCGTTCGCTATCGCTGTCTTCCACAATCAATGTAATCCCTAGTTCTGAGGCCCCCTGCGTAATCACAGGAATACGTTCACGCGCTAGGGCCGTAACTGCTCGCGCCGCACTCATCGGATCGACCGTAAAGCCTGAACCAATACAGGCACAGGCTGCCAGACCTCCACGACTACGCACGCACCAATTCCCCATATCGTGTTGCAACAGCGCAACCACTGATGCCGCTGCCCGCTCTTCTACCAGAAAAGACAGGTGATGTCCCGCCGAGGAACAAATGGCAACCGGAGTTGCACCCGCACGCGCCGCCAGGGCAAACACTTGACCCGCATTTTCGGGCGCACTAAACAGCTCAGTACTCTCCATGGTAATTAAAGCCAGGGAACGCCGCACCGTAATTGCGCTAGCTCCACTACGCTCTCTGCCTTCCGGCCCTACCAGCGTTCCCCGCATCTCTGGCCGGAAAGTATTGCGCACACGCACCGGAATAGAACTGGGCGCAAGCGGTATCAGCGTTCGTGGATGCAACACTTTGGCCCCAAACCAGGAGAGACGTGCCGCCTCCGCATACGATAACCTCGTGAGCAAACGCGCATTCGTTACCAGGCGTGGATCTGCTGTCAGCACTCCATCGACATCTGTATAGATGGAGACTTCCTCACAATCCAGCGCGGCCCCAATGGCAGCGGCAGAATAGTCCGAACCATTGCGTCCCAACGTCGTCACGATACCATCCGGGGTGCGGCCTATAAAACCAGCAGCCACCGGTACTATTTCCTGTTCGAGCAAGGGCATAACGAGTCTCTGCGCCTTGCATCTTGTCTGTTCTGGCAATGGATCAGCACCCAATGTCACGCCAGGGGGTATAGACTGCTCATTATGAAATTGACCGGTCACAATAATTTCTTCACGCACCGGTGCAGCCTTTACTCCCATATCCACCACAGCCGCCGCTACCAGCAAAACAGACAAGCGTTCGCCCCACGCGGCAATAGCGGCAACATAGGGAGAAGCCGAGAGAATTGTGGGCTTGCCCCCCCCAACGGGAGCCACTACATGGTTGTCAGGTGAGTCTGTCGATAATGTAGTGACCCCCCTTGTGGGGGTCAAGCCCTTGGCCAAGTAGCTCCGCAAACTGGCAACGTCCTGCTCCAACAGGACAAAAGCCGCCTCTAGCTCGCGTTCTAGGGCCTCACGCTCCTGCGGTTGGTGAGCAACCTTCTCCACTGCCTCCCGGTGTTTCTGCCGCAATGCCTCCAACTCCCGCTCTACCGCCTCTTGCTCTTCATCGTAGATCAGGCCGGCAATACGCAAAAGTTGATCGGTCACCTCCGCCATGGCGGAGACGACGACCACCGGCGACGCCTCCTCCGGATTCTGCACGGTATTCGCTATAATATGCGCGACGTGCCGTATACGCTCACCGTTACCTACTGATGTTCCACCAAATTTCAGGACTTGTAGAGATTTTTTCATAATATCACCAATCGCTTCGAATATACATTATCACAACCTGAAGGTTGTGCCTGTATGCCAATGAGCCACACAACCTTTTTATTTATACATTTGCAGGCTCGCTTGCCTGGCCCACTGCCGCCCTCAGTGCCTGATCCAGATCGTCGATCAGATCGTCAACCGTTTCCACACCGATAGACAGGCGTACAAAGTCAGGCGTGACACCGGTGGCAAATTGCTCATCGGGCGTCAACTGGGAATGCGTGGTGCTGGCGGGATGGATAATCAGAGATTTCGAGTCACCAACATTCGCTAGATGCGAGAACAGCTCAACATGGCGAATTAGTTGCTTACCAGCTTCCAGACCACCTTTGATGCCGAAGCCAAGAATGGCACCATACCCATGCGTATGATACTTCGCCGCCACCTCATACTGTGGATGACTCTTGAGGCCAGGATAGCTCACCCAGTCAACAGCAGGATGCCCTTCCAGGAACTCAGCTACTTTCTGCGCGTTCTGGCTATGCCGCTCCATACGCAGAGGCAGCGTCTCGAGACCTTGCAGGAACAACCAGGAGTTAAAGGGCGAGATAGCCGCACCAATATCACGCAAGAGCTGCACACGCGCCTTGATGATGTAGGCTATCGGACCAAGAGCCTCGGCATAGCGCAAGCCATGATAGGAGGGATCGGGTTTAGTAAACGAGGGGAAACGCCCATTGGCCCAATTGAACTTCCCGCCATCAACGATTATGCCACCGATAGAGGTACCATGACCGCCGATAAATTTGGTAGCTGAATGCACTACAATATCGGCCCCATGCTTCAACGGCTGCATCAAATATGGAGATGGCAGCGTATTATCTAGGATCAGCGGCACACCATACTCATGTGCAATATCGGCAACCGCTGTAATATCCAGTGTATCCAGTCGTGGATTGCCCACTGTCTCAGCATAGAAGGCCTTAGTCTTGTCATTGACAGCACTACGGAAGTTCTCAGGATTGCGGCTATCCACAAACCGTACCGTCACCCCCAATTTGGGCAACGTATAGTGGAACAGATTATACGTTCCGCCATACAGGCTCTCGGATGTCACGATCTCATCGCCCGCCTCGGCTATGTTAAGAATAGCCATCGTCTCCGCCGCCTGACCAGATGACGCAGCAAGGGCACCCACGCCGCCCTCCAGAGCCGCGATACGCCGCTCAAAAGCATCCTGCGTCGGATTCATGATGCGTGTATAAATATTACCAAATTGTTTGAGTGCGAATAGATCTGCAGCATGCTCAGGACTATCAAACACATACGAGGTCGTCTGATAGATCGGCACCGCCCTCGCCCCTGTCGCACTATCCGCCGTTTCCTGACCTGCATGCAGCGATAATGTCTCAAAACCATAGCTACGATTGTTATTGAGTGCCATTGAGATCTCCTTTGAAAAATACAATCAGGAACGTTTGCATAGTCCCTACAAACTTAGTGTATTGGTCATCTGTTGCCATTCCTTGAGAAAGGCATCGTGGCCATGTGGTGAATCCAACTCTACATAGCTAGCATCACCACCAACAGCCCGTACCTGCTCAGCCAACTCGCGTACACGTGCTGCTGGAAACAGAAAATCCGAGCGAATACCAATAAACAAGGCTTTACTGCATATGCGACGTAGCGCAGCCTCCAACGAAACATATCCTTCGCTGACATCGTACAAATCCATGGCACGACTCAGGTAGAGATAGCTATTAGCATCGAACCGCTTCACGAGAGACTCACCCTGATAGTATAGGTAACTCTCTACATCAAAACGCTCACCGAGAGTGCCTACTCCGCTCGGTGCCGGAGTGCCCTGATACCCAGCAAATCGGCGACCGAAACGCTTCTCCATCCCTTCCTCGCTTTGATAGGTAATCATGGCCAGCATACGTGCTATCGCTAAGCCTGCACGCGGCCCTTCGCCAGGTGCATAGTTCCCATTTTGCCACTGCGGATCAGCCATAATCGCCTGCCGTTCGACCTCGCTGAAGGCTAGAGCCTGGGCCGTCAGAGCAGCCGTGGCCGCGACAACCACAGCCTTACGCACCAGTTCAGGGTAGCTCACCGCCCATTCCAATGCCTGTTGCCCACCAATCGAACCACCTGCAACCATGGCTAGCTGGCGTACACCCAGGTGTTTCAGCAACCTCCGTTGAGCGTTGACTATATCGCGAATGGTAATGACGGGAAAATTCATACCATAGCGACGTCCTGTCCGCGGATCAATTGAAGGTGGCCCCGTACTGCCATAGCAACTACCCAGAACATTTGAGCAGATAACAAAATAGCGCGAGGTATCAAAAGGACGCCCTGGCCCAATCAAGGGATTCCACCATGCCGCCTTGAGATCATCGGGATACTCAGCATCATGGGCATGGGTATTGCCTGTCAACGCATGGGTAATCAGGACAGCGTTATCGCCCTCTGCATTGAGGGTTCCCCATGTCTCATATGCCAGCGTCACTGGGCCAAGTTGCCCACCGCGCTGCAACGGCAAGACATCGAAAGTATAGGTGAGCACCGGATCAGTAGTCGCCGACGATGGACGTCCACTAACTCTCCTCTGCTCAATCTGAGCCACCATTGACTCTCCTTTCCTTTCCTTATATCCTGAAAATGGGGACAAAAAAACCCTCTCCCTGTCAGGGGCGAGGGGTAAACTACATCGCGGTACCACCCTGTTTTGTTGATACCTCACAGTATCAACCTTGGTGAGTGTTAGCAGCATCTTTCGCAGGGCGACCCCAGTGGTCGCCCCATAGGCGTTCACTTAAGCACGGCTGTCATCCTGAGCGCAGCGAAGGATCTCTCGCTGGGTCGAGCGCAGATCCTTCGCTGCGCTCAGGATGACAGGCTGAAGTTCACGCCTATGGTGGTCGCCCTGCACTCTCATGCTACAACACTCTGGCTGCTAACGGAGCCAACCGGCATGGTCTACTATCCCGCTACGGGAGTTCAACCTGCAACTCCGAGGTCATATTCAACGCTGGTGCGGTGCTGACTTCTCATCCTCGTCAACTCTCTGTAACCGTCCATATCGCTTACTCGTCCTCTTCAGCGTCATTACTGTACTACAACTGATAACGTCTCTCATGCATAGTATTCAGGCAACAAAAAAACCCCTGCATTTCAGGGGCGTTGGCATCATCGCTCGTTCCCCTCATCTTGCGGAATGCTCCGCCGGAATTGGCACCTTTCCTGCAACATTGCAGGAGGGTTGCCGGGCTTCATAGGGCCGTTTCCCTCCACCTCTCTGGATGAGAGCAGCTATCACTGCACATGTTCTCTTGTGTGGGTACTTGTTATTTGTTAAAGTATAACAAAGAAACTCTGATAATGTCAAGGGCAAATTGCACATTCGCACTCCCCAAATTATAGCCAATACGTGTCATATTACAAAAAGGCCAAATTCTGGCCCGTAAGAATTTCCTACGTCCGCTAACATCTTGGTCATACACTGTTACGTTTTCCACCTCTCCATCGTAAAAGATAATGGCATGAGTTTCAGTAAAAATACCTATTTCCCGTTCGGTATAATTACTGAAAAATTGATTTTTTTAATCATATTCCAGTAGGAGTGTTCTCTTATATGAGCAAGCAGGCCCTTAAAGAAGCGGAAATTGAGCAGCATGTGCAAGCAAAGCGTAGCTTTCTTCCTATTACCATCCTTCTAGCAATGGTGTGTGCTTTCTTTCTCTTAGACGCGGTTCTCTCTTTACAAAATATCGGCTTTCCCGATGCACTCCTGACCAATCTCGGTACATGGTCACTCTGGCCCGCTCACCTGCTTTTTCCCACACTTATACTCATCCCAACACCCATCAATAATTACATCCCTCACGCAGTTACACTGACACGGAGTTTGAAGGAAACAGCCTTACTCTTGGGCAGCTTTGTCATCCTGTTCCTGCTCTACCTGTTTGCGCTACGCACCCTACCACAGAAGATTACTCTGCGCTACATCCTTATTTCTACGCTGTTCTTGGGACTTATTTGCGTACTTATTCCCATCGTAACCTCCGAAGATGTGTTCTCATATATTGCCTATGCCCGTATGGAAGTGATCTACCATCTCAATCCACTTGTCACCTTTCCCACTGAAATTTCCACCGACCCTATCTACCCCCACATTTACTGGATTACTCAACCTTCGATTTATGGCCCGGTCTGGATAGCCATTACCAGCCTTTTACAAGAAGCTTTACTCATCCTGGGCTTGCGAGATATCGCCTTCATGGTGCTGGCACTACGTCTCTTTGGTCTGACAATGCATCTTGGCTCCGCTTTCCTCGTCTGGTCGATTAGTGGACACTTGCAAACCCGTTATAGCTCTCTTTCTACAACCAGACGCCTGCTGGCAACACTCACCTTTGCCTGGAATCCTCTTCTGCTCTTTGAAGCATGTATCAACGCTCATGCAGACACGACGGCCATGTTTTTCATCCTCTTCGCCATCTGGTTTCTTGTACGTAGCGGAAATGAGCAAGCTATCACCAGTTCCTACAAACCACTCCTCCTGGCAACCGCTATGCTTGCCATCGCCACTTGCCTCAAATTAAATGTCGCCCTGCTGCTCCTAGGTCTCCTATTCTTCCTGTGGACACAGCCCAAACGCATACATACCATCCTGGCAACGACTGCTCTGTACACAGGGATCATTGTGCTGTCTTACGCCCCTTTCTGGGCAGGAAGGCTCACCTTGCATACCTTACGCATTAACCCCGGAGCTACTCGTAACATCAATACACTACCGGACTTCTTGAGCGAGCTCAGCAATGGCATTGCAGCGGCTCTTGGACAACCAGTGGTTGTCCAACCTACCGTCTCACCCGCTGAACACCTTCTACATATCTTGAGTACTATCGTCTTTATCATCGTCTTTGCCCTCTTCTGCTGGCAAACGTTGCGCACACCAAACTACATCAACACTCTTCCCAGCCTCATACGCTGGCTGGCATTCGCGTGGCTCATCTACTGTGCCATCGGTTCCCCCTGGTTCTGGCCGTGGTACCTACTCACCTTCTTTGGCCTCTACGCCCTTGTTGAAGCCACTAACGATACGAAAGTTTGGCCTTTCAGCTTCCTACGCCTACGCCTGGCCGCTCACCTGCTTACCCTGAGCATGCTCATCCTCTACTGCTTCTACACCTGGGCACCCACGCATAGTTATGTTCACGCCCTGCCAGGTTTCCTCTGGACTGACTTCCGTGGCCTCATCTGGCTCATACCTCTGTTCGCTATCCACCTACCCACCTCCTCACAGACCATCCAAGCCTTCTCGTGGCTACGCACACACAGGCTTGTAAAAACATAATCACCGCGTTTTCTTACCGACAAATTTGTGCTATGATAACGTATCATAACAGGTCTGCATTTAACTCCATACCTGTTGCGCCCTCCATCCCTGACATATCTGGATGCGCAACAGCCGTTGAGAAAGAGTACAAGCAGTGATAGTCATACATGCAATTTGGGAGCATCTTGCCTCAGCTCAACTCCATCTTTGGGCTGAGGCCGCCAGCCCATCTATGCCCACGCTCAAACGCGCTGCTACGAAACAAGCAAAGCAGGCAAAAGCTCAGACTGCACAACAGCACCCTTTCGCACTCGCCCACCAGCCATTCATAGCAGCACTGCCAGCATATGGAGCATTTGCATCCCTCAAAGATGCAGCCACCAGCACACTCACGCTACGGCTGCCCTCCACCACCAAAGGGCCACAACCTTCACCAGAGCTTATTCTCGCTGAAGAAAGCGAACGACCACAACCCACAGAGTTTAAGTCATGGAACGTCGCTACGCTCGCACTTAGACCACAACATGCCCTGGATTTCCTGCTGGCCTTGCCTGAGCATCCACCTCATGGCATTGCTTTTGCTAGCTCATTGCGCTTCTGGGTCGAGGCCGCCAAATTTTCCCTCGAACTCATCACGAAACAGAGCTTTGCACCTGCTCTACAAGAGTTTCAAAGCGATAACACTACCTCCCTGCAAACCGACTGGGAAGTTGTGCTTACCGGAGAAGACAACACTCGCACATACCAACTCTCAACCTTCATGCCTCCCACCTGTTGGGCCTATTTACCGCCTGAAAAAAGAGTCTCCTCGGCCCCTCAACATATCCTTGAGCATTTTCTCAACCACACACTCGACGCTTTTATACGTCAAAGTCTGTCCTCAACGATCCTCATACCAGCTCGCCCCAGTAGACGCCCCGCTACATCAACACCTTTACCGGAACAATGGCTCCAGGCACTTGCCGGTGAGAATGCAACACTTACCGCGCCCCCTAAAGAACTACATAGTTTTTCCTCTGCCATGCACAGCTGGCTCAACCAGTTGAAGCCTGTCGCAGCCAATGCTCCGTTCCGCACCTGTTTCCGACTCGACCCGCCGTCCTCGCAGAACGGTAAGCATGATACAAGCTGGCACGTCAGCTACTACCTACAAGCCAACGATGATCGCAGTTTGCTCGTTCCAGCAGATCAAGTCTGGAGAGAGCGTTCAAGCACCCTCACCTTCCTCAAGCGTCAGTTTGAAAATCCGCAGGAACGCCTGCTAGCCGACCTCGGTAAAGCTTCACGTCTCTTTCCGGCCATCGAAGAAAGTCTACGCACCGCTCGTCCCACAGAACTATCCCTGAACACTGAAGAGGCGTACACCTTTCTACGCCAATCCGTTCCTCTCCTCGAACAGAGTGGCTTTGGCGTACTTGTCCCCACTTGGTGGCAAAAACCCTCGGCCCGCCTGCGCGTTAAATTGAAAGTCAAGCCCAAGGAAAAGGGTAAGAGTAAAACAGGTGCAGGCTTATTTGGCCTCGACAGCATTGTCTCCTATAACTGGACAGTAGCCGTCGGTAATACCACCCTCTCGGCCAAAGAATTTGAGAAACTCGTTCGCCTGAAAATGCCGCTCATCCAGGTACGCGGCCAATGGGTCGAACTACGCCCCGAAGAGATCGAGCAAGCCATCGCCTTCTTTAGCAAACAACAAGGCAACGGCGACATGACACTGGGCGAAGCTCTCCGCCTTGGCCTCGGCCAGGAACAATCCGCCATAGGACTGCCCGTCGCCGATATCGAGAGCGAAGGCTGGATCGCAGAGCTTATGGACAAGCTCTCCAATAATGTCAAAATTTCTACGATTAAGCAGCCTACCGATCTACAAGGTCAGCTACGTCCATATCAACTTAAAGGTGTTTCGTGGTTAGCCTATCTCAAACAATTCGGGTTTGGTGCTTGTTTAGCAGACGACATGGGACTTGGAAAGTGCCTGAGTGCAGATTCACTTATAGTTGCTAACGGAATGCTGCACAAAGCGGAAGATATTTGGAGTCGCTATGCTGGCGAAACCATATTTGATGGTGAAGGCCACTGGACTGAGCCCACTGCACAACTACTTACTAACTCAATCGACGAAACAACCGGGAAAATTGTCCAAGCTCCAATCAAGCGGCTTTATCGCCAGCAAGTTAATGAACGTCTTCGCAAGATTCGCCTGCAAGATGGTAGTTGTGTGACAATCACTTCTGCACATAAACTGCTCACCGACAAGGGCTGGACAAATGACTTCCACATTGGCGATTATGTTTGTGTGCCAGCAAAGCTCATTTGGGATGGAAAGCCTGAAGACCCTGACCTCGTCAAATTCCTCGCCTGGCAGATTGCTGAAGGATATGAATTAAGCAAGGTAGCAAGTTTTTCCATAACCCAGAAGGACGTCTCAGTCCTTGAAGAACTGCGGCATTGTCTTCAACACCTGAGTGAAAAATATGGCATCAAAATTAATCGTCCTTCACTTCATACTCCTATCAGCCGACCCTCTTATCTAATGATCAGGAGTGTATCATATCAGCGTTTCCTCGAAACCAAAGGCTACCAGTGGGGAAAACTATCCCGCGAGAAACGCATCCCAGATTTCATCATGCAAGCCGACCTTGATAGTGTGCGGTTATTCCTGAGCAATTTCTTCGAGGCTGAGGCTTCTGTCGTCTCAAGCATGAAGAGTATTGAGATTAGTACAGCTTCACCTGTACTCATTCAGCAACTTTCTTGCCTGCTCCGACGGTTCGGTATCTGGATGCATATATCTACTAAACAGAAGCGAGCTACTAATGGTGCAGGAATTTTTCGTCCTTACCAATTTGGTGTTTTGGGTGGAAATGCAGCGAGGAAGTTTTGCCAAGCGATAGGCTTTGTAAGTGAAAGGAAACAACAAAAGCTCGAGAAAATCTGTGAGTTTAAGAATAATACCAATGTCGAGGGCATTCCCGCTTCTGAAATTATGGCTACGACAGTTTCAGCTTCCAACCTTCCTATCCGTCACTTTGGTATGGGTACTGTCTATGTCACTGGTTCACAGCAATTCTCACCAATCAGCTTGAAACAAGTCATTGCCACATTTGATAGCATTCTAAGCGGTGAAGCCGAACAAGCATATCGAGAGAAACCACGCTCAAAGTGGACGGTGCAAACACTTGCAGCTTACGCACAACTGGACAAGCAAATGCTAACCATCACGAGAACAAAATTGCAATACCTGGTTGCTCAGGAGGTATACTACTGCCGGATCAAAGAAATTGAGGAAGTTCAGTACGATGGCTGGGTATATGATTTTGAGATTGAAGACTATCATAACTTCGTCGCTGATAACATCCTTTGTCATAATACTATACAGTTCATCAGTTTACTGCTCCATGATCGCCAACATGCTAGCAACCAAAACCCTACCCTCATCATCTGCCCCATGTCCATCGTGGGCAACTGGCATCGCGAAATCCAGCGTTTCGCCCCTTCGCTCTCAGTTATGATCCATCATGGCTCAGAAAGGCTTGCGGACCAAGCCTTCGAGGAAGAGGCAAAAAAGCATGATGTTGTGATCACTACTTACGCACTCGCCTTGCGCGATAAAGAACATCTCTCCCTCCTGAATTGGGAATATATCGTGCTCGATGAGGCACAGAACATCAAAAACGAGGCCGCTAAGCAGACGAAGGCTATTCGTAGCCTCAATGCCAGGTATAAAATTGCCCTGACAGGTACACCTGTCGAGAACCGCCTCTCTGAACTGTGGTCGATCATGGAATTTCTCAATCCCAACTACCTCGGTTCCGCTCAAGACTTCCGTCAGAGCTTTGCCCTTCCCATCGAAAAATACCACGACGCCAACCGTGCTGAAACACTCAAACGCCTGATTCAGCCCTTTGTCCTGCGTCGCCTGAAAACTGACAAAGCCATTATTCACGACCTGCCTGATAAGATGGAGATGAAGGTTTTCTGCAACCTGACACAGGAACAAGCCTCGCTCTACGAGGCCGTTGTCAAAGAGATGATCGAGAAAATCGAAAACTCAGAGGGCATCGAACGCAAAGGGCTGATCCTCTCGACCCTCCTGAAACTCAAGCAAGTCTGCAATCATCCCACCCAATTCATCGGCGATGGCAGTAGCTTGCCCGGTCGCTCCGGCAAGTTGGCCCGCCTGGAAGAAATGCTGGGTGAGGCCCTGGCTGCCGGTGATAAGGCCCTCATCTTCAGCCAGTTTGCCGAGATGGGTACCCTCTTGCGCTCCCACCTTCAGGAGACGTTGGGCTACGAGGTACTTTTCCTGCACGGCGGCACACCCAAGAAAAACCGTGACGCCATGGTGCAGCGTTTTCAAGAGGATCGACGCGCTGCGCCTATCTTCATCCTCTCGCTCAAAGCAGGCGGCGTTGGCCTCAACCTCACAGCGGCCAATCATGTCTTCCATTTTGACCGCTGGTGGAACCCCGCCGTTGAGAATCAGGCCACCGACCGCGCCTTCCGTATTGGACAACAGAAGAATGTCCAGGTGCATAAATTCGTCTGCGTCGGCACACTGGAAGAACGTATAGATCTGATGATTGAGCAAAAGAAAGTTCTTGCCGAAAGCATCGTCGGTAGCGGTGAGAACTGGTTGACCGAAATGTCAACCGATCAACTCAAAGATTTGTTTGCATTGAGCCGTGAGGCTGTAGGAGAATAAGCTATGAGTTGGCGAGGCCGAGGTGGCTACTGGGATGATTACTACAAACCACAGCCGATAAGAGTCAAAGATGGTATCAAAACCAAAAGCGAACGGGGAGCCATCGGCGAAACATGGTGGTCTAAACGCTGGATTGGCGTACTAGAATCCTTTAATATGGGAGCTCGCCTGACCCGTGGCCGCTCCTATGCTCGTCAGGGACAAGTACTCTCGATTGACGTTGAACCAGGCCTTGTCAAGGCCAAAGTTCAGGGCTCGCGTCCTAAGCCCTACAACGTTAAAATCCAACTGCGACCGCTCTCCGACCAGGATTGGGACAAAGTGACAGAAGCAATGGCCGCTCAAGCCATCTTCGCCGCCAAACTCCTGGCCGGTGAAATGCCCACCGACATCGAGGAAGTCTTCAGAGCCGTCCATGTCTCGCTTTTCCCCACAGCCCTTAAAGACCTTGAGACAGATTGCTCCTGCCCCGACTGGGCCAATCCCTGTAAGCATATCGCCGCCGTCTACTATCTACTGGCCGAGCGGTTCGATGAAGATCCTTTTCTCATCTTTAAGCTGCGAGGCCGTACTAAAGAACAGATCATCGAAACCCTGCGTGAAAAACGTGCCGTAACAACTCCTGCGGAAAGTTCTACCCCGACCGCCAGCACCGAAGCCACGTCTCCAGCTGAGACCACCCCTCTCGCCGAAGACCTCAGCACTTTCTGGCAACTCCGTGGCGACCTGAGTAGCTTCACCGTCAGACCTGGCGTTCCCCAGATTGACAAAGCCATTCTCAAACGGCTGGGAGAGGCCCCTTTTACCGTTGGCAAGCAGAATGTTACCTCTCTCCTCGCCAAAGCCTACGAAGAGGTAGAATCTGCTGCCTTACACAAGGCCAGTGAGGGTGATAATACCGAAGAACCTGACATAATCTGAACCCTACCCTCAACTGATGCTATAAGAAAATACCATGAACCATAATGACCACGTCCATCTTTTACGCAAAGGCATATCAAATCCTGGCGGCACCTGGGCCGATCTCGGCTCAGGAGATGGTGCCTTCACCTTAGCACTCGCCGACCTGCTCGGCCCAGAGGGACAGATTTATTCTGTGGATAAAGACCGTCAAGCCCTCAATCGACAGGAAAGAGAGATGCGCTCGCGCTTTCCCTCGACCAGCGTCACCTATCAGGTTGCCGACTTTACACGACGACTTGACCTTCCGCCCCTCGATGGCATCCTCATGGCAAACTCGTTACACTTCATCCGTCACAAAGATCCCACGCTCCAGTTAATACGCAGCTACCTCAAACCGCATGGTCGCCTACTCATCGTCGAATATAATGCTGATCGGGGCAACATGTGGGTTCCCTATCCCTTTTCGTATCGCACCTGGGAGAAGTTAGCTCGGCAGAATGGGTTCACCAGCACACAACTACTGGCAACCGTGCCCAGTAGTTTTTTCGGAGAAATGTACTCTGCCATGAGCATGTAAGTGTCGATAAAACCACATCTGCATCATCAACATCATGTTTTCTCGTCTTCTAACCATCCTATCCTCCTTCTCTATCGAAGCATGGTGATAATAATAAGGAGGGATTTCGGGAAGCCCCCTTTCCCTAATATCCTCACTATGCCTCCTACGGAGGAAGGTACGTATAATTTGGGGATTTAGATGTATCTTTCCTAATACATGATGGTAATTCTTCAGATACTCTAGACCTCCACTGGCAACCCCTCCATCTGCATGATCTTTAACGCATTAGTTGTTGGACAGGGGCCAGGGCGTAGCCTATAATCAAAAACCATCTGCCCATCGATCACCTCTTCCCTAAAGTGGTAGTTCTTGACCCCAGGCAATGTGTCCGCCAGCTTCACCAGTTCCAGATCATGTGTCGAAATGGCTCCCATACAATGCTTACCCACCAGGGCCGAAATATAGGCACGGCTACCAATCAATCGCTCACGATTATTCGTTCCTTTGAAAATCTCATCAATTAGAAAGAACAATGGTAGCGCGACATCACGCTCCGATTCGGATAACAACGCCTTGAGTCGCCTGACCTCGGCATAAAAGTAAGAATAGCCCTCTGTCACCGAATCGCTCACGCGAATGCAGGTATATAGCCGGAACAGCGAAGCCTCAAAAGCACTGGCATTGACCGGCCCACCGGCATATGCTAGGCAGAGATTGATGCCCAGCGTCCGTAAAAATGTACTCTTACCCGACATATTTGAGCCGGTAATAATCACCACCTCGCCTCGTTCATGCAAAGCAAAATCATTGACCACTTTTTGAGAGTCTGCAATAAGTGGATGTCCTAGAGCACTAGCCTGCAAAAGATATTTTTTATCTGCTTCATCGCCTGTTACCACACCCGGTAACACATATCCAGGGTTGAGATAGGCAAAATTCGCCAGTGAGCACAGAGCCTCAAGCTCAAACCACGTTTCCAACCACGTCGGCAAAAGCGTGGCAATCAACGCCGTATCACGATTAAAGCGTAATGCCAGGTAGGTATCCCACGGCACCAGCACATTCACCAGCAACCAGATCAATTGATTTTTCTCCAACGTCGCTGCCATCGCTGCGCGTTCAAGCCTCTGCAAAAGCAACGAAGGTCGCTGTTCAGCATGAATAAAAAAGGGAGCACACAGCTTTTTCACCTGCTCATGCTTACCATAGGGATAACTTTCTAGATATCCAAAGACTGTACTTAACTGTCCGAAAGCGTCGCGTAAAAAGTAGGCGTCCTCGAACAGATCGCCGCGCTGGCCTTTCCGCATATACAACCACATCACAGCCACAAGAAAAACCAGAATCCACAGTTGCACACCAAGCAGACCCAGAAGGTTTAAAACCAATAGCGTTAGCATGAATAGAGCTAAAACGAGTGAAACCCCCATTGTCAAGTACAGTGAGCTAGCTGCCACAGCCTTACGCTGCCCCAACCAATCCAACAAACGCCTGCCCTCCCACTGCTCTGCCACATGGCGTGCCGCTAGCAGAGACTTCATCGTCAACTTATTGCGAAAACGCGGCATGGGAGCCAGTTCTCGCACCAGTGCCTGCCTTCTGACAATAGTTTGCAGGTCCGGCTCTGTATGTAACAGCCACTGGCGCAAGCGTTGGCTTCCCTCAGACGAAATGGCTGTGTTCACCAGTTGATGCAGCGAATGTTCGCCCGTAATGTCCAGATCGATCTCGAACGGATGCTTCGCCTCCTGTGTTCCTGCACTGACCTTCGGAATACGCTGCCAGTCCAACTGCATACGTGCCATCTGCGTACTCGTAATCTGCAGCCAGATTTTGTGTCGCGTAATGCTACGCTCAATCTTACGATGATAGTAGGCTACAATGCTGAAGACAACCAACGTGAGAATGGCTAAAGGTACGCCGCCAGGCCATCCTAATAGCCAGAAGGCGACACCGGTCAGGGCAACTCCTATGAAAAAGATAGCCACGCGGACCCATGAATAACGATTGCTGCGCCGATTTAAGATACTTAAGCGCCGTTGCAGGCGGATGATTTGACGTTCGAGAGCTTGTAACCGCTCCTGTTTTGTGTTCACATCTATAGTCCTTTTTTGAGATAACCATATCTTAACTCATGCATGCTATACCACTTCATGCTATCTATAGTAGACACATTCTCCTGTCTAAGCCAAGTATCGATATTTGCTGGGGTGCGAAGATGAGCCAGGAAAGACGGTAGGGGCGGCATTTATGACGCCAGTCCGTCTCTCTTGAGCAGGTCTGCTCGTTTGCTGACTAGCGTCATAAATGCCGCCCCTACCATGCGTCTTGGATTCCTGCAAAAAAGAACCGCACCCTAGCTTCTGGGAACCTTTCCACAGCTACTCCCCGTACTACGCTCACAGAAGCAGTACCTGTTTGTGAAGTGGTTGGGCCTGCTATGGCCTGCGGCTACAGAAGGCCCAACCACTTCATATCCACCTACGAGCCGCCCAGCGGCGAGGAGTCATACGAAAGTCGATCTGAAAAGTTAGCAAAGGACAAAAAGCAAATGTATGGAGTTCTGGCTGAGCATTTGAATGCTCAGCCAGAACTCCATACATCTCATGACCTACAAATCCGGCAACTGCCAATCAATCTCTGGCTTCCCAGCATCTTTCAACGCCTGATTGATCCGCGAAAATGGCTTGCTACCGAAAAATCCACTACGCGCCGAAAGCGGTGAAGGATGCGCCGACTGCACTACGCTGTGCCGCACCGTATCAATCAATGGGAGCTTCTTTTGAGCATAGCCACCCCATAATACAAAGACTACCGGACTATCCTTCTCATTTACCTGCTTAATAATTGCATCGGTAAACGTCTCCCAGCCATGATTCTTATGCGAATTGGGCGTATGGGCTCGCACCGTCAATACTGCATTCAACATAAGTATCCCCTGCTCGGCCCACGGCACCAGATAGCCGTTGTTAGGAATGCGAAAACCCACATCATCGCGCAGTTCCTTAAACATATTCATCAGCGATGGCGGAGGCTTCACACCAGGACGTACCGAAAAACACAGCCCGTGCGCCTGATTGTCGTCATGATAAGGGTCTTGTCCCAATAGAAATACATTCATCTGCTCATAAGGTGTATACTTCAAAGCGTTAAACACATCCTTTTCAGGCGGGAAAACTGTATACGCTTTGCGTTCCGCATCGACAAATTGCTCCAATTTTGCGAAATAGGGTTTATGTAGTTCATCACCCACGAGGTGCAACCAGCTATCAGGTATATCTATAAGCATAAAAGATAGATCCTTTTCATCTTTTTTGCTGTGGGATAAGGCTGCAGCTACATCACTACAGAAATAAAAAACAGAGGATTACCATCATCATCACGGGCCAATGTCGCAACCAAATGAACCCACACAAGCGAGCCATTTTTGTGGATATAGCGTTTCTCTCTCACATATGGCTGCCGATCTCCTGCTAATGCCCGTTCCACAAATGCCGTATCGGCCATCCGGTCTTCGACATAGGTAATATCCACAAATGTACGTTCATATAACTCCTCATGAGTGTACCCGATCAGATCACAAAAACCCTGATTGACTAGCAACAGTTTCCCATCCAAGCCTATATGAGACACACCAACGGGAGTAGCCTCAAAGGTGATACGGAAGCGTCGTTCACTTTCATACAACGCACGGTAGCGTTCCAGGTCCAAACGAAGTTTCTTCTCTGCCTCACCTGTCACCTGAGTATCAGAAACATTGTCAACAGCATAGGTGGAATGCAACATCTCTTCCGAAAGTGGATCAGTCTCCCTCTCCGAGCCTTGTTCCATAACCCAATCCCTTTTCACACTCACTGCTCAAAGTCACTCCTTTACTACTATATTCATACTACACCACTATCGCCATATTAGCATACATCAATTGCTGTGTATAGAGTACATGACTAAAGGGGGTGAGCGTCATTTTTTTGCGAAGCATGATGACCCCCCACCCCATGATGCCCACACCCCATGATGCCCGCAAGGGGCATCACTACTATACTACGCCTTTTACCTGTACTACGTGTATAGTAGTGATGCCCCTTGCGGGCATCATGCTTCGCACACCCTCCTCGTAATCTGCCCCACACGATATGTGATATGCTGGAGATAAAAAGCACATGTCAGTGAAAGGAACAAGACGATGCAAGTTGGTGTACTCCAATCGATGCAAGTTGGTGTACCACAGCGACACAAGACGCCAGATACGAAGAGTGGTTCATGGACTACATCATTCTTCCGTGAGCCGAGTACACAGCCACGCTGGCTCTATACTACTTCCCTGAACTCGACCATTTAGAAAGGAAACACACACATATGCAACTGGAGAACAAAGGAGTTCTGGTCACGGGTGGAGCGTCCGGTCTGGGAGCCGCCTGTATCCGTCTCTTAACTCAGGCAGGCGCGAAAGCCATCATCGCCGACCTCAATAGCGAGACGGGTAACGCCCTCGCTAAAGAACTCGGCGACTCCGCTTTCTTCGTCCAAACCAACGTCACCGACGAAGAATCCATGCAGGCCGCCGTCCAGACTGCCGTTGAGAAGTTCGACAACCTCTCCGTCGCCATTAGTTGTGCTGGCATCGGCATCGCCGAGAAAGTCCTCGGCAAAGATGGCCCTGCCAGCCTCGCCTCCTTCAACAAAGTGATCCAGGTCAACTTAATCGGCACCTTTAATACTATTCGCCTTGCCTCAGCTGCCATGGTCAACAACTCGCCCAACGAAGACGGTGAGCGCGGTGTGATCATCAATACTGCCTCCATTGCTGCCTTCGACGGCCAGATCGGGCAGGCAGCCTACTCTGCCTCCAAAGGTGGCATTGTCGGCATGACATTACCCATCGCTCGTGAGCTTGCCCGCTACGGCATTCGCGTCATGACCATCGCCCCTGGTATTTTCGACACGCCCATACTGGTTGGCCTACCCGAACCAGCCCGTATCTCCCTTGGTCAACAGGTTCCCTTCCCCCCACGCCTCGGTCGCCCCAGTGAATACGCCGCCCTGGCTAAGCATATCATCGAGAATGCTATGCTCAACGGTGAGGTTATCAGGATTGATGGCGGGTTACGTATGGGACCTAAATAAGCTCCTCTATAAAAATATCCAAGAGTTGAATAGCATTCTTGCCTGTAAACGCTATTCTCATGGGCCACGCGCTGCTGGAAAAGTGAGCCACATGCCCCAAGAATCCGCTATGCTTGAAAGACAAATCAAGCGAGCGGAGGAAGAGTAGAGCACTTCTCTCGCGATGATGGGGTATAATGCGGAGAGACGATCCTTGTGATTCGCCGTCTATAGCCCCTATGGGTCGTTTGTTTTCTGATTGGAGGAGGTCTCGCGTGCCTGATACACCGGCGGGAACGATCACGCTGCTCTTCACCGATATCGAGGGGTCGACACTCCTGCTGCAACACGTAGGTGAGCAGTATAGCCGTGTGCTGGCTCAGTGCCGACAGGTGCTGCGCACGGCTTTCCAGCAGTCCCACGGTCACGAAGTCGATACCCAGGGAGACGCCTTTTTCTTCGCCTTTGCGCGTGCCACCGATGCCGTCTCGGCTGCCGTGGCCGCCCAATGCAGCCTTGCCTCACATGCCTGGCCCGAAGGGGCTGCGGTGCGCGTCCGTATGGGGCTGCACACCGGGGAGCCGCAGCGGACGGCGGACGGATACGTGGGCCTGGATGTGCACTTCGCGGCGCGCATTATGAGTGTCGGACACGGGGGCCAGGTGCTGCTCTCGCAGGCCACACGGCACCTGGTGGAACACCACCTGCCCGATGGATTGAGCTTGCGAGACTTGGGGGAGCACCGCCTCAAAGACTTACAAC